>Ga0182030_10000561_pt1 | contig 70954 bp, 66 predicted proteins | sample 812S3MmetaG_FD_121299 | JGI IMG/M metagenome (GOLD analysis project Ga0182030, IMG submission 121299) | Permafrost microbial communities from Stordalen Mire, Sweden - 812S3M metaG (Illumina Assembly) | ecosystem: Environmental > Terrestrial > Soil > Wetlands > Permafrost | place: Sweden...
AATCTTTTCCCGCAAGTCCACCGATAATGTTTTCCGCGATTTCCTCATGGAGCTTCATGTTACATGAAGTCCCTCCAAAAAGCTATAGTTTTATTTAAAATGCTCTAGACATGACTTTCCAGCACGAGCTTCAGCGGGCTGAATATGCCCCGTGCACATTTTCGTTCGCCTTCTGCAGAAGGCTGATGACGGTACCGTCATCTACCTGGCGAAAATCCTCGTAGAAAGCGCCCACGGCGGCAAAGTCCTCCGGCATAAAAAGACAGATGACATGATCAACGCTCCCGCTTAACTGCCGGCAGGTTTCGGGAGCTCCGACCGGGACGGCAACCACGATCTCGCGGGGAGCATGACTGCGCACGGCGGTAATGGCCGCTCTCATGGTCTGCCCCGTGGCCAGGCCGTCGTCGACGAGGATGACCACATTGTCGCGTACTTCCGGGAATGGCATATCATCCCGAAACAGCAGTTCCTGGCGACCAAGTTCCCGGCGCTCGCTCGTAACAATGTTTTGCAAAGCTTCCGGTGACACTCGAAAGCGCTTCACGGCTTCGCTGGAAATGCTTTCGACGCCGCCGAAAGCGAGTGCCCCTATCGCCATCTCGGAAAAGCCGGGCAGACCCACCTTGCGAACAACAACAACGTCGAGCGGCGCTTGCAGCGCGGCAGCCACTTCATACCCCACAACCACGCCACCCCTGGGCAGGGCAAAAACGATCACATCATGGCGGGCCCGGTAGGCATGGAGTTTTGCCGCCAGGAGCAGGCCCGCTTGCGCGCGATCCCTGAAGTGCATGATACTTTAACTTGGGCCCGTCCTGCCTCTTTTTCAAGCGCCGGCCGCCCGCGAGGAACTTACGGATAAACGAACAGCCCGAGCGCGATCAACAGCACGCCGAAAGCGACGCCGGGCCACGAGAACAAACGGAGACGTTCCGGCGTCTTCGTCGCGTAATTAATCGCGTCGCGCAAGAGATGGGGACTGTAAACCAGCACCATCCCGCTGATCACCCAGTAATAGGCGAGGAGCGTCATCACATAGCGCCATGGCGTCGTCACAAGAAAGGCCGCATCGAGGACCACCGCCGACCCGAGTAGCAGCAGGCAACCCAAGCCGCGCGCCGCAAGAAAGCCCGGTACAAAAATCACCAGCAGCACGCCTGCCACCATCCAGACGCCCATCAATTGCATTCGAGCGCTGGAAATCTCTCCCAAGTCCATCATCCCGGTAAGCGTAGTGAACCAGAGCGTGGCGGAGAGCATCAGCACCACGCCGAGGGGATAGTTGCGCGGCAGGCTTCTCATCAAACCGGTAAACCGTTCCGGTGCGAGCGCCGTCGGCAAATGTCCTGCGAGGCAGAGCAGTCCGATGATAACGGCCGTGATTTTAAGCGATACGTAATAGGTCATGGGGAACGCGTAAAGGGGCAACCCCGCTGACGCGAAAGCCCATCACCATGCCTAACTCAGCCGTTAATGTAAATACCGGTTGAAAGCGGATGGGCTGAAAAGGCAAATCGCCGGATACCGAGCCTTAAGCCCGTAAGCTAATCTTGCTAGTACCTGTTCGTTGGAGTGATTCCACCATAGTAGGCCTCTGTTATGTATTGATCAAATTGCTGCTCGGACGGGAAAGGAATCTTGGAATAAAAAAGATAAATTGACCGAAGCTGAGAAATGTCCGCGTCTTTGATATTTTGAGGCAGCAGTTTTTTTCCTTTTTGAAACTGATCGGTCTGCACGAAAATGGCCACTGGTTTTATGATCGGTACTGCCTTCCGAGGAAATTTGGTTTTCAAATAGAATTCCAAAAAGCTTTTTTTACTGTCGGATATTCCTAGCGCATCAAACTTCAAATTAAGGAGCGCCTCCGCTTTTTCCTTCTCACTGGCATTTGCTCTTAGCTTGTCAAAATCTTTGAGATGATCCGCGAACGCTCTTACCGAACTGGCAAACATCCAAAAAGAGTCATGCCGGTAATCGCCTTGCAAGGCCCCCGCAGGATGATCGGCTTGGACTGCCCGTAAAGGTCGGTCCAGAGGACCAACCCAGACCACGAGTAGAATAAGAATCCATTTTTTCATGGTTGGACGTACCACTTCTTAGATTATCGTACACGCAAAGAGGTACAAGGCTACCTTCGCGGCAGAAGCAGAGCTGATCCCGCGATAAGTTCAGCTTGGGACGACGGAAGCAAAACAGATTCGACGACGCGCCCGGCACCGTCCATACTTGCCCCTTTCACCTCAACTTGTATTAGAAGGAAAATCGAATCACCATGAAAGTAGTTACCTTTGGGGAAGTCATGATGCGCCTCGCCACACCCGGCCATCTCCGCTTGAACCAGGCCTCCGTTCTTGAAATGACCTTTGGTGGAGGCGAAGCCAACGTCGCCACCTCACTGGCTTTATTCGGCGAGGAAGCGACCTTTGTCACGCGATTGCCGAAGAACGACGTGGGCGAAACCTGCATCCAGCGCCTGCGCGGACTCGGCGTCGATACGAGAAAAATCGTGCGCGGCGGCAATCGGATTGGGATTTACTTCCTCGAAAGCGGCGCATCCCAGCGCGCGTCCACCGTTACCTACGACCGCGCCCACAGTGCGATTTCCGAGATCGATCCCGCCGAGCTCGACTGGGAGACGATCCTCAAGGGCGCGGACTGGTTCCACTTCACCGGGATCACTCCCGCGCTTTCCGACAAGGCGGCGCAGGCGTCGCTCGAAGGCGCGCGCGCGGCGAAGAAGCTTGGCCTGACCGTGAGTTGTGATTTGAATTTCCGCAAGAAACTCTGGTCGACCGAAAAGGCCGGAATGGTCATGGGAGGCCTGATGGAGCACGTCGACATCTGCATTGCCAACGAGGAGGACGCGGAGAAAGTCTTCGGTATCAAGGCCAGCGGCACGGAAGTGACCGAGGGCAAAATCGACCACAGCCGCTATGTGGAAGTCGCGAGCAAGCTCACGGAACGATTCAAGTTCAAGGGCGTGGCGATCACGTTGCGCGAAAGCTTTTCCGCCTCGCACAACGGCTGGTCCGGCCTCTACTACACCGGCGGCAAGCCCCATTTCAGCAGGCATTACGACATCCAGATCGTTGACCGCGTGGGCGGCGGCGACTCGTTTGCCGCAGGCCTGATTTATGCTCTCGGCAAAAAGAAATCAGCCCGGGACGCGATCGAATTCGCCGTGGCGGCGAGTTGCCTGAAGCATTCCATCAGCGGCGATCTCAATCTCGTCCGGCTTCCCGAGGTCGAGGCGCTTTTGGCAGGCGATGGCTCCGGCCGCGTGCAACGATAAACATATTTTGGGCCGCAAGAGGACACAGAGAACACAAAAAGGCTGAAATGCACCATTGAAAACATTTTAACAGGAAAACATGAAAGCATGAAAAACAGGAAGAAGACCGATTTTGATCCAGCCCCATTTTTTTCATGTCTTCCTATTAAGAATTTCTCGGCCTCCCCATCCCGTTAATCTTGTTAATCCTGTCAAAAAAATTCCGTTAATTCCGTCAAAATTTCCCCTGATTTTTCCCATGAACAAAGACCAAATCATCAACGGACTCCTTACCCCCGGCGTCGTGGCCATCATCCGCGCCGACAACTCGGAACAACTCATCGACGCCAGTCGCGCTCTGATCGACGGAGGTATTTCCGGCATTGAGATCACCATGACCACGCCCAACGCGCTGAAAGTCATTGCCGACGTGCGCCGCGTCTTCGGCGATAAAGCACTCGCCGGCGTCGGCAGCATTCTCGACGCCAAGACCGCCGAGGCCGCCATTGAGGCGGGCGCGGAATATGTCATCACCCCGGTGCTCAAGCCGGACGTCATTGCTTTCTGCAATCGCGTGGGCAAGCCGATCTTCTCCGGTTGCTACTCGCCGACGGAAGCGCAGACCGCCTACGAGTTGGGCTCGGACTTCATCAAAATCTTCCCGGCGGACCTGCTCGGGCCGAAATTTATCCAGGCCATTCGCGGGCCGCTTCCGCATCTCAAGATCGTTCCGACCGGCGGTGTCGATGTCAACACGGCCGGCGCTTTCATCAAGGCCGGATGCGTTGCCGTGGCCGCGGGCAGCAGCCTGGTCAGCAAGGACATCCTCAAAAATCAGGACTGGGCCAGGCTGACCGATCTGGCCTCACAATTCATCGCCGCCGTTGCCAAGGCGCGCGGAAAGTAAGGCCGAACCTTACGTAATTGTAATGGCCGCGCGCTGACTACCGGAGTCTCTATAGTTATATGAAAACTATGTTATCAGTCTCACGCGTCGCCTTATTGGCCCTCGCGTTGGGAACCGCAAGTACCACTGCGACTTTCGCCCAAACTGCACCCACGCCGTCAACCACGGCTCCTGTCTGCACGGCGGGTGGGAAGCACCACCATGATTCCGTCCTGACCGCGGACGAGAAAGCCCAATTGAAAAAGGCCCGCGACGCTGCACTCGCCGCCGATCCCGAGCTCAAGACGGAACAGGACAACCTGAAGCAGCAATTCGAGAATCTCAAGAGCGAGGGCGCTAACGCCACGAGTGATGAGAAGAAGGCCCTGCATGTGCAGGCGCGTGACTTTCACTCAAAATTGCAGGCCGCCGAGTTGAAAATTGATCCGACTTTGGCCCCGATCTTTGCCAAGTTGAAAGCGGCGCATCAGGAAAAGCATCATTCGGCATAAGGTTGTCTCCGGCAGTGTTGGTAAATCTTAATCAAAACGTGAACCGGGAGCATTGGCAACGATGCTCCCGGTTTTGTTTAGGTAGCCGGTGCTGGCCCTTGCGACGGTGCTGCGCATGGCGGTAAGTAAATGCAATTTGATCGGAAATATTGATTTTACCAGTTTGGGCTGGGTTGTTGCCTATTTCGAGTGACTGAGTCTGACGTTAGCGTCATTTTCAGTTCAGCGAGGACGCTGGAGTTTCCGCTGCGCGAGAGGCAGGCGGTTGAAAGAAGTCTTTCGGATGAGACTTGCGATAAAGATTTTCGCGAAATCGTTCGGTTTTGGATTCGATGAACAGGTAATAGAGCAGGCTCAACATCAGTGTGATTGCGATGCTGAGGGGCCCGCGGGCCCAATAGTAATGGGGATCGTGAAGGAGTGGCACGGTGAAGGTCAGGACGTGGACATGCATCAGGTAGCAGGGGTAGGACAGCTCGCCGATGAGTCGATCCGTGCGGGACCGGTTGGTGTGAGCGAACAGGATCGGGATCATGATGAAGGCCATGGGAAACCAAAGGAGGAAGAATAGCTGCGAATAAGGGTACCGGGTGTAGTCGAGGGCGAGCGCAACGAAAGGGAGGAATAACCAGGGGTTGGAAACGGTGATGGCCTTCAACCGGTCTCCATAGCTCTTATAAGTGAGGTAGCCAAGCGAGCCGGCCATAAAGAAGCAGAGGTTCGGCGGGAACGTGAAATAGGTCCAGCCACCTGAATTGTAGGGAATGGCGAACCAGTACGCGGCCCGGATCAAAAAGCAGAAGGCAAAAAGGATGAGTTGGGTGGCCGCAGGACGACGAACCAGGAACGGTGCCAGCACGTAAAAACTGAATTCCACAGCGAGCGTCCATGACGCGGCGATGAGAAGGAAATAGGATCCGCCAACAGCCGTGTCCGATCCTGGCACAAAAGAAAAAGCGCCGTTGTTAGGATCGACAAAAATGAGCATCAGCAGGTCCTGCCCGAAGATGATTACGTTCTCGACGACCATAAACGCGACCTTGAGCGGAGTGAGAAGGTGGCCATAATCGTGCCAATACATGAGGCTGCCCCAGGGGTGACCAGTAATGATCGAGACAGCCGTGTCGACAATGATGACCAGACCTATCAGGATCAAATAGGTGGGGTAGAGCCGGAGAACGCGCTGTGTAAGGAATACCCAATACTCGCCCGGTTTGTTGTATTTTTCATTGAGAACCAGGGCCATGTAGAAGCCCGAAATCATGAAGAAGGTCTGCACGGCCAGGCCTGCACCGACAAAGGACAAACCGAAAAAGCCGTGGCCATGGGCGTGGCCCAGCAAGACGGAAAGTGCGAGGAAAAGTCGAAGAACTCCCATGACGATGAAACGTGACAGAAGGGCGAACTGCTCACAAGGGAATTAGGAGGCGGGAGGTGGTGCTTTCACGGTGACCTGCTGCTTGAAAGGCCGATAGTTGTGATTTGCGCCTTCCTGAATCTCAGGCAAATTAAGCATATGAAAAGATTTGAATACGATGTGGTCTACATGAAAACCGAAGTGTCCGATCTCTCGAGCCAGGGAACGATCAGCCATCAGGTCCGCAAGGTACTCAACGCAATGGGCAAGGACGGCTGGGAATTGGTCTCGGTCGCGCAGGACATGGAGCAAGTACGGATGTTCCTCAAGCGCGAGTTGAAGAAGTCAAAGGGGTAGGAGCGACTTCAGAGTTTGATCACCATCACCACCACGCCAAGGACGATCAGCGCCGCGCCGATCGCCTCCTGCATTTTGAGTCGCTCGCCGAGAAAGATCACCGCCAGGATGATCGCGATGGCCACGCTTAGTTTATCGACCGGCGCGACCTTGTGGACATCGCCCAGTTTCAGTGCGCGAAAATAGCAGAGCCACGAAAGACCCGTCATGCATCCCGACAAGGCGAGGAAAATCCACGCGCGGTGAGTCAGCCCTGACCAATCCGCTTTGCCGCTCGTTGCAAAAGCCAGCGCCCACGTGATGACGAGAATGACCGTGGTCCGGATTGCGGTGGCGAGGTTGGGATTCACATCGGCCACGCCGACCTTGGCCAGGATCGCCGTGAGCGCGGCGAACACAGCAGAGAGCAGGGCCCAGATGAACCAGTTGTTCATGGAGCGAGCTTACTCAACCGGCGTGGAATCGCGAGCAGGAACCTGAGTATTCCCGCCTCTCTTTTGATCCGAGCAAAGAGGCTGGACAGTCCTCTCAATCACACACATGGTTTTGCCATGTACTATCTATGGCTCAATGAAGCCCAGGCGGGGCCCTATGACCTGCAACAAGTCCAATCGATGTGGAAAGCGGGACAGATCACGGCCGAGACCCTCTGTTGGCAGGAAGGAAATGCCGAATGGCAGCCGTTCAGCACCATCCTCCCCGGGATTGAACCCAAGAAGAGGGCGGCATCACCGATGATTCGAACCGCCGTTATTCGTCCGTTTGAGCAAACCATGGTACGCAGAACGGGCAACCTGACCAATCCCAAGCCTGTGGTCCAAGCTGCGCAGCAACCTGAGCCTGTTCCAAACACGCCGGAGCCGGCGCAGGGGACCGGACAATCGGCCCTTCGCAAGTGGGCGCCGTTACTCATTCTGAGTGTCATCGTGATTGTGCTGCTTATTCTCGGCTTGATCTATTTCGCGTAAAATTTCTATTTCGTGCTGATTTGTAGCCGCCGCCGTGAGGCGGTGGACCACGCCCTCACGGGCGCGGCTACGAGATTGGCAATGAAATTGCCTCAGCAAATGCGTTCCCAAATAGAGTTTGGGAACGAGGGGAAAGAGATTGCTTTTAAATTGCTGGCGACTCAGCGTTGAAGTATCAGGGATATTTTACGTTATGAGGATGAGAATTTATTATCTAATCACAACTATGGGAATCCTATCTCTGTTTTATAGCAGTTGCAGCGAGAAATCAGCGTCGCAGAACTCTGCACCGCCAAATTCGCCAGTTATTAAAATCGCCGTTTTTACCGATGGACGCATCACGGCTGACGGCATACCCGCCACGATTGACTCGCTTCGCGAATCATTCAAGAAGCTAGCCGAACAAAAGGGCGCAGTCTGGTATTACCGGGAGGAGGGGCAAGGTGAGCCGCCACCCCAAGGAATGCAGGTGATTTGGGCTGTCGTCGAGGCTCGTCTTCCGATCAGACTATCGAGTCGCCCAGACTATTCTGATTCCATTGGGCTCGATGGTAAGCCGGTTCCGAAGTGAGTAGATAGCGTAGTGGTGTCCACTAAATTGATTCATGTTCGCCGCCACCAAAACATTCTCCTTGCTACTTCCAGCTTTGCGGTTACTCTGACGGCGGTTTAGTGAGCAAATGCTCATCGGTTTTTAGTTCGGCCACGCGGCCCAAATCGCCCCCTAGTTGTCTTTCGATGAGAGATCGTTCAGGGCCATAACACCTCATCGACAAAATTCAATTGCGGCCCGGCGTCGGCGATTTTATCGCTTTCGTTGTCGCCCCAATTTTCAGACAGCACAGCTATGATTAATTACACGACAGTTACACTCAGCGCTCCTTCGACGACCCCGTCGACGGCGCCCTCCACCATTAAATTCACCGATCTTTCCCTTGTGGAACCGCTTCTGTGCGCCCTCAACGAAAAGAATTATACCGAGCCTTCGCCCATCCAGGCCAAGTCGATCCCGTTCCTGTTGCAGGGACGCGACCTGATCGGTATTGCGCAGACCGGCACCGGCAAGACCGCCGCGTTCGCGCTGCCCATCCTGCAACGCCTCGCGGCGCATCCCGCCCCGGCCACGCCCAAGCGCCCGCGCGTTCTGGTTCTCGCTCCGACCCGTGAACTCGCCGCACAAATCCAGCAAAGCTTCAGCGCTTACGGCAAGTTTCTCAAGCTCTCCTCGGCCGTCGTTTTCGGCGGTGTCAGCATCTCCCCGCAGATTCGCACCCTGGCGCGCGGCGTTGATATCCTCATCGCCACGCCGGGCCGGTTGCAGGACCTCGAACGCTCGAAGCACGTCATCCTCGATAAGGTTGAAGTCTTCGTCCTCGATGAAGCCGACCGCATGCTCGATCTCGGCTTTGTGCACGAAATCAAGCGCATCATCACCAAGCTGCCGCCGAAGCGCCAATCGCTCCTCTTCTCGGCCACCATGCCGCCCGCGATCCAGGACCTCGCCTCGTCGATCGTCCACAATCCCGCCCGCGTGGAAGTCACGCCCGCCGCCTCCACCGTGGAACGAATTAAGCAGCACGTCTGCTACGTGAACCGCCATGACAAGGCCAAGCTCCTCGTCCACTTCATCAACCAGCATCCCCAGGGACTGGTGCTCGTCTTCGTGCGCATGAAGCACATGGCCAACAAGCTCGTCGACCAAATCGCCAAGGACGGCGTCAAAGCCGAAGCCATTCACGGCAACAAGTCGCAGGCCGCCCGTGAGCGCGCGCTGTCGAACTTCCGCGCGGGCCACAGCCGCGTCCTCATCGCGACCGACATCGCCGCGCGCGGTATCGATGTGAAGGGCATCGCGCTTGTCGTGAACTTTGACCTTCCCGAGGAACCTGAGTCCTACGTCCACCGCATTGGCCGCACGGCGCGCGCAGGTCTTGATGGCATCGCGGTCGCGTTCTGCGATAGCTCGGAACGCAATCTTCTCCGCAACATCGAACGGCTCATCCGACGCCCGATCTCGGTGCTCAAGGGCCATCCCCTGGAAGCTTCGGCCCAGGGGCCCCGCGAACCCGCTGCATATGCGGGTTCCGGCATTGATCGCCCGCATCGCCCCGCGCCTCGCCACGGCGGCTTCCGCTCCAACTCATCCTCGAACAACCGCACGGCTCCCCGTACGGGCGGCGTCGGCTTTACCAAAGCCGGGTTTGCGCGTTCTGGCAGTTCGCGTTATTAGTCTTCCAAGGTTGCCGCCGCTATCCCCGGCGGCGGTGCAGCTTTGGGAGGCGCAGTCATTCGCCTGATTCGCTTATTTTTTTATCTAATAGTTTTGCAAGTGCCATTTTGGCCTTCTGACACCCCATTTTGGCCGCGAAAGCGGTCAAGAACCGTTAATAATCAAAAAAATGGCTTTCTTCATGCTGGAAGGTTGATACCTCTATCTTGATGCAAATCACCGAACGAACCGAGGAGAACATACCGGTCGTCTTGATTACCGGCGACATCGACCTGGAAACCTCGCCCAAATTGCGGGAATTCCTGAAGCCCAAGTCGTCGAAGAAAACGCCGTTGCTGCTGCTCGACTTCAGCGGAGTGAACTACATCGATTCTTCCGGGCTGGCCACGTTGATTGAATATTTTCAGGCTGTGCAGGGCTTCAAGGGCAAGCTGGCCCTTGCCTCGCTCAGTCCCCGCGTGAAGAATGTTTTTGAAATTGTACGGCTGGAACAAATCTTTTCCCTCCATCCCGACGTTCCCTCCGCGCTGGCCGCGCTTAAGTCGTAGCGGGGAAGGAGAGGGGCACGACCATGCTGCTCGCTTACGCACAATTATCCCTTCGCGCTTTCTCCGCCATTTTCGCGCCTCTTTTCGGCCGGCGGGGCTGGCGGCTTTCCGCCCTGTTCGACCAGATGGTCGCCATCGGCGTCGCTTCGATGCCGACTGTTGCGCTGGCGAATTTTCTTCTCGGTATCGTGTTGGCCATTCAGGGCGCGGGGCAATTCCAGAAATTGGGCGCGACTGACCTGGTCGCCAATCTCGTTGCGTTTTCCATCCTGCGCGAGATCGGGCCGCTCATCACGGCGGTCATCGTCATCGGACGTTCCGGCTCCGCCATCACCGCCGAGCTTGGCACGATGAAAGTCGCGGAGGAGATTGAGGCGCTCAACGTCATGGGCATCGACCCGGTCAAGTATCTCGTGGTGCCGCGTCTGCTGGCCATGATCCTGATGATGCCCGTGCTCACCGTGCTGGGCGAGGGGGTTGGCCTGTTCGCCGGGTGGCTGATCAGCGTGACCAGCCTCCATCTCGATCCTGTTTTTTACGTCGCCAATTCCATCGACGCTGTCGAGCAAAAGGACCTTTTCACCGGCCTGCTCAAGGCGTTGATCTTCGGCGGCGTGGTGGGGACGGTCGGCTGCTTTTACGGCATCCAGGTGGAGGGTGGCGCCGAGGGCGTCGGTAAGGCCACGACCAAATCGGTGGTGACCTCGCTCACTTGCATGCTTGCCATGGACGCGCTCCTCACGGCATTAATTTACTTCATCTTATGAGCCTCCCATGAGTGAATCAAAACCCAAATCGCCCTACGCCCTCGAAGTCCGCGGCCTGACCCGCAGCTTCGGTACGCGGAAGATTTTGTCCGACGTGAGCTTCCAGCTCAAGCACGGCGAAATCCTCATCATTATGGGCGGTAGCGGTTGCGGCAAGAGCACGCTCCTGCGGCACATCATCGGCTCGCTGAAACCGGATGCGGGGGAGATTTACATCCACGGCACGGAGATCACCAAGTTGAACGATGAGGAAATGTCCAAAGTGCGCAAACGCTTTGGGATGCTTTTCCAGACCGGGGCGCTTTTCAATTCGCTGACCGTGGGCGAAAACGTGGCCCTGCCGATTCTCGAATCGAGCGATGTCTCCCCGAACATCGCCGAGTTGGTCGTGAAGTTGAAACTGGAGTTGGTCGGCCTGACCGGGTTCGAGCATTTGAAGCCCGCGCAAATCTCCGGCGGCATGAAGAAACGGGTCGGCATGGCCCGCGCGCTGGCACTCGACCCTGACATGCTTTTTTGCGACGAGCCGACCGCCGGTCTCGACCCGGTCATGACCGCCGTGATCGACACGCTGACCGTCGACCTGACCAAGAAGCTCGGCCTCTCCGCCGTGGTGGTGACGCACGACATGACCAGCGCCTTCCGGATTGCCACGCAGATGATCTTTCTCTTCGACGGGAAGATCATCGCTTCCGGTACTCCAGATGAGATCAAGAGTAATCCCAACCCGATTCTCCAGCAATTCATCAATGGGTACGCGGACGGTCCCATCCCATTCAAACTTTCCAAAGACGATTACTTCAAACGCCTGATAGGGTCTTAAACCACGAGAAGGAGCACGCCATGCAAGAAAATACCAGTAACAAAATGATCGCCATCGCCACCCTGATCGCAGCGGTGCTGATGTGCGCCGCGCTCAGCTTTGCCATTGGCAAATGGTCATGGGGCCAGAACGGCTATGAGCTTCACGTCAAATTCCCCAACGCCACGGGGATTACCGCCAATAGCGAGGTCAAGTACGCCGGGGCCCATGCCGGGCGCGTCAAGCAGGTTCGACTGCTCTCGCGTCAGGACCAGACCCCGGATCCTGCAACCAAGTTGTTTAACTGCGTGGAAGTCGTAGTGGAAGTCGACCGCTCGCTTGAGATTGGCCAGGACGTCGCCGCGACGATCAAGCAGGACGGCTTTGGTATTTCGGCCAAATATGTCCTGCTTACGCCCGGACCGGATCACGGCAGCAAGGCGCTGGTGGATGGCGATACGGTGCAAGGCGAGATGCCCTTCGATCTGTCCGACCTGATTCAACCGGCCGGAGATGCGCTGGAACAGGCGAAGTCGCTGGTCACCCAATTACAGCCGGTGTTGGATCGGCTTGATGTGCTCAGCCAAAAGATGTCGACGTCACTGCCGCCTTTGATGGACCACGCCGACAAGTTCCTGCAGGATGGCGATGGTGTGCTGGCGAATTTCAACTCGCCGGACGGACGCCAACGGCTGAACTCAATGCTCGACAGCCTTCGCGTCTCCACGGAAAATCTGAAGGTCGTGAGCACCAATGCCAAGGCACTCACGGCGACGCTGGCGGCTAAGCCATGGCGCGTTTTTTGGGGCGGTTCCACGATCCTGCCCCCCTCGGAAGACGAGATTTTGAAATCGAACCAGGTGCTTCGTCTTAAGCCGGAAGTTGATGTGAATGCCTCCACACCTGGCACGGACAATCCCGAGCCGGCCAGGAAGAAGACACCTTTCCAACAGCCGTAGCATTTTGCGGGAAAGGGTGGCCGTCGGTCTGACTGTACATTCTAGCTCGAGTCGACGCCCTATAGGAGACGTGTCGCCATGGCGTAAATGATCAGAATCAGCAGGAGAATTCCCAGGCCGAAGAAGAAGTAACCGAACGTACGCGCGATGTTTTGCCAGCGTTTCCATTCGTCTCTTACGCGGACATCGTCGAGCTTGCCTTCCTTGATCAGCCGGTCATACCAGCGTTTGCGCTCGTGCAGCATCTCGGTCTTGGAGACGCGCCCGGAGAAGATGACGGTGTCCATCGGGAATTTCTCGAGGCGGAAGTGCGTGTTGAAGAAGTGAATGGAAAAGATGAACCCGGCGGCCAGCAGCGCCTCGTCCGAATGGAGAATCAAGGCCACGTTGATGATCCAGCCCGGCAGAAAGCGCGTGAAGAAGGTTGGAAACCACATGATCAGCCCGGAAGCGCCGATGATGGCCACGCCCCAGAAGACGGCGAAGTAATCGAATTTCTCCCAGTAGGTCCAGCGGTCGAACTGCGGCTTCGGGCCTTTGCCGAAGAACCATTTGTTGTGCGCCACGAAATCGCTCCAGTCCTGAAGGTTGAACACCATCGAGTCAGGGCCGAACATCGCCGTCCATAGTCGCTTGAATTGGAATCGTCCGCTGGCCGGGTCGCGCAACGTTTTCCGGCCTTTCCAGGCTTTGCCGATCAGCGCCGTGACGTGCAGGCCGAAGTAGATAAAGGTGACGATGGCGCCGAGGTGATGCAGCGTTCGCGCGGCTTCGGGGCCGCCGAGGACTTGGAACATCGCCTTGGCCCAATCCGTATAGTAGAACTTCAATGGCATGCCGGTGACCACCAGCAGCAGGAAGCTGGTCACCACCAGGAAGTGGAGGAATCGCTCAAACGGCGTGAAACGCGTGAACCATTCGCCGTCCACCTGCGTTTGAATCTTCGCCTCGCGGAACTGCTTCGAATCGTGCAGATAAAGATAAATCGTGCGCACCAGCCATCCAAGCGTGTGCAAGCCGAAAAAGGCGAATGTGCCGATCAGTAATCCCGTCATCGCCAGAAACACCCCGTGGAGCAGTGGATAATTTTTTCCATCCAGCGGGTTGGCGTGGGGACTGTATTTCGTGAAGCCAGTGGTGGCATCGGAATGACATTTCTGGCACGTGGCAAGAATGTTGGCCTTGGACAGATGCGACTGCGGGTCGGTCGGCGGCAGGATGTCGTGATACCCATGGCAGTCGTAACAGGCGGCAACCTGCGGGGCGACATTAGGTTTGCCCAGCGCCACGGCTTTGCCGTGGTAGGTGTCCTGATAGCCCTCCAGTCGGTCCGCGTGGCATTTGCCGCAGCGTGCGTCACTGATGGCCTTGAAATTATTGCCCTCCGGATTCACGATTTCATGCGCAGAGTGGCAATCCGTGCAGACCGGCCCGCGCGGGTCTCCCCTGGCCAGCAATTGTCCGTGAATGCTTTTGTCGTAAGTTTCTTCGACGCCGAGATGGCATTTGCCGCAGGTCTTGGCGACGTTGGCGTGGTTGATGTACGAATCGCGGTCCACCGCGCGTTTGATGTCGTGCACGCCGTGGCAGTCGTCGCAGGAAGGCGCCACGATCAAACCCATTTTGAGCAACGCGCGACCGTGGATGCTTTCCATGTATTGCGCCGCCGCTTCGGGATGATTGATCTCGTATTCCTTGGCCAGTCCCGCGTTGCTGTGACATTTGGCGCAGGTGAAGGGCAGGTTCAATTTGAAGACTGGCGAGGTCCGGTCCTTGACCGGCAGAATGTCATGCGAGCCGTGGCAATCCCAACATTGCGCCGCGCCGGACGCTCCGAGCATATGACTTACGCCATGGATGCTGGCGGCGTATTGGGCGGTTTCTTTTTCGTGGCAACCGGTGCAATCCGGCGGAGGCAGGGGGCTGGCGTGGACGAGTTCCTTGACGCCGGTATGACAGTCGACGCAGGAGAGGCTGGCGTGGACCGACTTCGCGAAAGCGTCCTTCGGGAATACCAGCGATTCGGTTTTCCCTTTGACGACGCGCGTGGTGTTGGGATCAAGATGGCAATCGAGGCAATCGGTGTTGGCTAATTTTTCCGGGGCCTTCGCTTGGACATTATCTGGTTTTTTTCCCGGAGGCTTTTCCTGGGCCAATGCGCCGACGCCTGCCAGCCACAAGCAGGCCAACAGGCAAATCCACGCCCCTGCATCGGTTCGACGCCGAGTCACAAACCCGTGCAGGGTTGTGGTCATGGCGATTGTTTTATTTGCAGCCATGGAAATTTCAACGCTCGTTAAAACCGCAGATCAACCTTTGCGGTTTTCAGCCGCGCACCGCATGACGCAGATCTCCAATGCCGCCGTATTACTTCTTAAAAGCCCGCATGTAGGTCACCAGACCCTTGATATCGGCATCTGACAGGTTTTGGGCCGGTTTCATCACGGTCTTGCCGTCTTTGTCCGTAAACCCTTCCTTGATGGCTTTGACCGCGGCGTCGTCCGTCAGGGCGGCCTGGACGGTCGCATCGGTGTAGTCCTTGGCACCGAGTTTCCGGCCCATGGTGGTTTGGCCCTTTCCGTCCGCACCGTGACAACGGGCGCACGAAGAGGTCCATGTGTCTTTCGGTTCAGCGGCGGAAGCCGACATCGCGGCAGCGAAACTGACGATACCTGCAAGCAGAATAATTTTTTTCATTGTTCCTTTATATTGGTTAGTTATCTGCGCAATTTGCGCCCTTAGCGAGGATAGAGTCGGTCAAAAGACCAAAAGCTGCTATCCATAAATTGTCCAATACCTCGCATGTCTTGCGGTGTTGGTAGCCGTTGCAGGGCCTGCGGCGGCTTTCCATGACTTAATTCGTCGGGCTGAATTCACGCAGGCGTCCGGTCAGAGCCAGCTTGACCCATTGCCAGCGCTTGTTGATCGTCCAGCGTGGCGGAAAGAGGGGACTAAAACCAGTCAGGTCCTGGTCCTGCGCCGCCTTGGTGATCCGCGTAAAAGCCTCGTTGCACTCCCGGGCAATCCGGCCCTCCGTTCTTTCGATCGCCGGGAAAGGCTGACCAATCTCAATCAGGCAATTAGGCCTGTCTTCCCGGAAAAAATCGTATCGCATGGCCACCGGCACCAGAAGTGCGTGGGGTGAACTCTGGGCCAGATAATCGGTTCCCGGCTTGGTCTCGACCGGTTCATTTTGCCGGCAAATCCGGCCTTGGGGAAAGATCCAGATGGCCGTTTCTTTTTTTTGCAACAGACGCTGGGCATAACGGAGCGAAGCCGCCGACCGCACCGGGCTGCTGAGATCAACCGAAAACGCACCCAGCCATGTGAAGAAGCGGTAATGCTTGAGCTGCTTTTCCTCCATCATGCAGTAAACGGCCTTGTGCCGCATTTGCCGGGTCAAGAGGTAAATGATCAGGCCGTCCCACCAATTCGTGTGGTTGCAAAAAAGGATCACCGGACGGTCTTCGGGCAGGTTGCTCAGCCGCTCCAGCCCGCGGCCCGCGATGGTATGAAAAGCGCGGCGGGCCAGCCATCGAAAGTAGAGGAATAGCAACGAATCGAGGATGTCATTTTTATTGGCCGCGATCACACGATTAACCTAAGAGGTACCTTCAAAATTGCGAGAAAGTTAGGTCCTGCGAAACAGCGGTAACGTTCTCAGGCGCAGGTATGAAAGGAAGCTTTCCTGCCGTGCGCAGCACTCTAGAAATGATGAATGACCAAATAGTGATTGATCTGGTCGCCCTCGGCTCGAATGGGATAAAAGCTTAAATGTACCGGCACCGCCTGCCGGGTCTCGCTCCAAAGCGGTACGTAGGAGACAATGGCGCCCCGGTCGATAAAGCTAAGCACCATCGTGAGGAATTCCGGCGTCCAGGCCTCGAGTTCCGCCAGCGATTTTCCGTTCAGTTGTTCCTGGGTGTACTGGGTCGTCGAAGACATCGCGGAATTCGCGTAGACGATCTGAAAGGAAGGCTTCTCCCCGCCGACTTCCAGGATGGAAATGGGCGCGTCGGCGTATTCAATGGAAGAGGCGATCAAACTTTGGAGCGGATCGACCTCGGTCTTAACCTCTTCGGTCTTCGCCGCGTCAGGAGGCAGAACCACCCGGCCGCTGCCTGAGACCGTAGCGCCGGAGTGGGCATGGGCGAGCAGGCGTTCGGCGACGCGCAGGCGAACTTGCAGGATTTTCACGTTCACCGGCTTCGGCATGTAATCATTGGCCCCGCTATCGAGCGCCTGGTTGATGACATCGACGCCTTCGTTGGCGGTCACAATGATGATATAGGGCACGACGTCCGAGGCCGTGCCATGGCGCTGGCGAAATTCGCGGCATAATTCGTAGCCGCTCATGCCGCCCATATTGATGTCCATGATGATGAGATCGGGGAGATTGATCTCGCCGGAGCCGACTTTTTGCAACGCTTCCTCACCACTGGCTGCCTCGCTGATTTCGTGGCGCACCGACTGCCCGGAATTGATCAACGTGCGCAGTAGACTGCGGGTAGACGAACTGTCATCGATCAGGAGGATGTGCATCGCGCTAAGGTTGGGGTGAACTTTGGGTTAAGGTTAGCTTATTTCTTCTTCTTACCAAACAAAGAACTCAATTTTTCCAGGAATGGGATGCCCTTGCCTCTTTGCTTGAGTTGACGCACAACCTTGTCGTAGGTAATGGCGCCCTTAGGGACCAGCTTCCCGGTTGCACTTATCGATCCGATCTTCGGCATGGGCATCGTGCCCGTGGCCGGGATCGCCTTGGCTGAGCCGGTGACGGGGATGGGAGCGTTGGGATCGGGGAGGGGTACGGTCTTGGGCTTGATGCGCGGGCGGCGTAATTGGAAACGGACGTGAAGATCAAGATCACCCAGCGTCATTACGTCGCCGACTTTGAGAGTATCCTGGGTCACGGGGTGTCCGTTAACCTTGACGCCCGATTGCGCGCCCAAATCCCAAATCATAACCGAGCCTTTTTCCAGAATCACGCCGCAGTGAAGCGGATCGATGCTGCGATTGCGCAGGACGACATCGCAGTCCTCCGAGCTGCCGATCACATAGCTGCTTTTGGTGGCATCCACAAAAGTAAAACCGCCGGGGAGAAGCGAGGCATCAGTGCACTCCAGGGAAATGGTATAGTGCTTGAGGACCGATTCGACGCCAATCGTTGATCCGGCAATGGCTTCCGGCGTGGCGAGGGCCTGGTCGAATTTTTCTTTTTCCCGCGCTTCCAACTCGGCCCGGTCCTGCAGGTTCTCCGCATAGAGGACGCCAGCGGCATCCATAGTGAGATGCAGTGACGGTTTCTCCGCCGTGAGACCCGGTTGCCAGGTTGTTTCCGCATCACCCCAATCGAATAAGCGAAACAAGGCAGGAATGCCCTCCAAGCTCGACAGTTGTGCGTGAACGATCAGGCCGTTATCCGTAAAAATTTGGCCGTCGTAGGGGCCGCGATGAAAATCGAGGCGTCCCATGTCGCCACTTGCACAATGGCGCTCGAGCGCTTCCAAACAGATATTTTTTACCTCAGCCATAGGTTTCGACACCTAAGTGATTACAGTATTATGGCCCCGGTGCGACAGCAAAAAGAATGGGGCCGGTCGGCTCGGGGCTGCCTCCGACCGGTTCCAGGGAGACCGCAAAGCCGGGGTTTAGCGTGCTTACCGACCTTACCGTAAACGGTCGGGAACCGGTCATAAGTCCGGCGCTGATGGGAGCTGCCGCCGCCGGATCGAGCACCCACAACTGATAATCCTGATCGGTTGGAGGTGTCGGTAAATTTTGCATCGCAACGACTCCCTGGTACCGATAGGGGTCCCAGGCGACGAGGATTTTAGACGAGGCATAGGAGGCGTCCTTGACCGCGTCTTTGGCTTCGAGTGTCGTCAAGCGCATTGCGGTGAGGGCATTGCTTTCCTGCAGCCGGGTTGCGTCAGCGCGGGTGACCAGGAGTTCCGATTTTAGCAACGTGATTTGCCTAAGCTGGGCGACGACGAGAACCATCAGGCAGGCGGCAATGACATAGGGAAGCCACCGGAAGAGGAAGCGATTTTCCTTCGTTGCTTTCGCGATCAATGATTTGTCGTCGGTTGCGTTGGCTGCGGAATGAAATGAGTTCTCCATGATTGCCGACTTATGGACCGGCCGGAGGTGGCGCGTTAGTTGTTGGCGTAGAAGACGGCGTGTTACTGGATGCCGGCTCCAGGGACGGATGCATGATCAAACCGGGAGTCGGCAGGTTCGCAGCCGCGGGCTCGGGCTCGGCAGTGGCAGGCGCAAGCGCGGGCTCGGCGACGGATACGTACTTGACGTTGGCGTCACGGCAAACATCGAACACGGCTTTGAGTTTTTCGTAAGGCACGGTTTTCCCGGCCTTGATCAAGATCGTCTGGTCGGGCGTTGTCTTGGCGAATGCTTCCAGCTTTGTCTTAAATCCAGGAAGTTCATAAGTGGCGTCCTGAAAATTGATCTTTCCGTCCACGCGAACAACCGCACGGATGGGGGCGGGACCGGTGGGCGGCGGCGGTTCGGGGGCCGGCTCGGGAGCGGCGACAAGCGTCGGCGGCGGAGGGGCTTGATACGGTGGCACGGGCACGGGAGTGGCGAAGGTGACATGCTGGACGTGGGCGTCAGCGCAGGTATCGGCGATCGCCTTGATCTTATCGGTGGGAACGGTTTTCGCGGCCTTGATGACGATTGCTTGATCGGGCGTCATCTTCATGAGTGCTTCCAGCTTTGACTTAAATCCGGGAAGCTCATAGGTGGCGCCTTGGAAGTTGACCTTTCCGTCCACGCGCACAACGGCGCGCATGGGGGCGGGACCGGTGGGCGGCGGTGCGGGTGCGGGAACTGAGGTTGGTGCTGGAGTGGTCACTGGGGCGGCGACAGGTGCCGGGGAATTTGCAACGGCTTGTTTTTGGGGGGGCGGCGCAGGCGTGGGGACAACAACGGGCGTCGTCGGTGGCGTGGGTTGAGTTGGCGGTGCGGGTGGGGGAGTGGCGAAGGAGACATGCTGGACATGGGCCTCAGCGCAGGCATCCGTGACCGTCTTGACCTTGTCATAGGGCACGGTTTTCTCTGCTTTGATCAAAATCGCCTGATCGGGCGCTGTCTTGACCATCGCTTGCAGCTTCAATTGAAATTCAGGCAGGTCTATTGTGGAGCCTTGGAACTTCACCATTCCGTTTGAGTAGACCACGACGGTGATGGGCTTGAGGTTCGCAGGAGAGAGCGGAGCAGACCTGGCCGGAGTTTTCACGACTGGGGCTGTGGCGGGCGGTGATGCTACGGCAATGGGCTTTGGTGCAAGCGCCGGCGCGGGCGGTTCTACGAGGGCCAGCTTGATCAGGCTGGGCACTTGCCTGATCCGGTTGAGGTAGGCCTGTTCGTTGGCGGTCAGGATCTTGCCGCTGACCATTTTGTCGCGCAGGGGCTTGGTCTTCTGGTTGGCCAGCGGAATGAAATTGAGGATGGCCGTCAGCGTTTCCATATCGGCTTGCATGGCCTGATGCGGATCGGCGATCCCGGGAACGCGCATGACCTTTAACGGGCCGGTACCGTCAGAGTTCACAGCTGCTATCGATTTGCTCTGTGAAGGATTATCCATACTGACGTTCCCTTGAGCTACCCAGACATCCGTGCGATTGGAGGTGATGATCGTGACAAAATCACCGCCTTGGGCACTGGCGTTGCCGAACGGCGTATGCACCTCATAATTCCCTTTCACGCCCTCCTGCGTTCCGACTTTCGAGAAGACGCCCCCGGCGGTCAGATCGACCTCGGCAGAGCGCGATTGCGCAGTGACAGTCTGCTGCACGGCGGCGGCCGAATTTGGCATGAGGCGCGCGGAATCGACGCCGCCAAAGAGCACCGCCGCTGTTCCGTTCGCGCCGGTCTTGATCACCGCGCCATTGGGGAGCGTCATGCCCGCCGTGGCAGGGGCGAAGTTCGCGGGAGCGGAGGGGAGGGCGACCTGAACATCACCTTGCGGCTCGCGAATCTGCATCTCGTCGGGACCGATACCGAGCGAGGTGGCGCCGGGGGGCGTGATCGGCTCGATCCAGTCGTTGAGCGTCTCAACATAGATGTTTTTCGGAGCCCGTATTTTCGGCGTGAAGAAGTAGGAGTCGCCTTTTTGCGTGAGTTCGTTTTTGGGAATGATGACTATCGTGGGATTGGCCTTCAGCAACTCGGCCTTCGGATAGAAATTCGCCTCGGCCCTCTTATATTCCGCGGCTGGGTGAATGGCCTGCGGCGAGGCATCTTTGGCCCAAACTTCAGCGGTTGCGGCGGTGGTCAGAAGTGAAATAAGAATCAGTCGATTGACCTTTTGCATGAGAAATCATGCAGACTGGAATCACATTCGGGAAGGCAAAAAAGCTCCTTATCGAGCGAGCGGTTGACTGGGGCTTCGTCCGAATATCGAAGAAAAAGCGCAAGGTGGCCTGAGTCTAGACGTGTTTTAGCGGGGCCTCGATGACGCACTCAGGCGCGATTTGGTCGGCGATTTCCTCGGCGGGATAGGTGACGATTTCCGCGAGTGTGGGGTGATAATGTGGCATGAGCGCGAGTTCCTGTGCGGTGCCACGATACCGCATGACCGCGATCAATTCATGGATCATGTCCGAGGCGTGCGGCCCGATGATCTCCGCGCCGATGATTTCGCCCCGGCTTTTCTCCGCGAGCAGTTTGACGAAGCCGAATTCGTGTCCGCCAATCATTGCCTTGCCGTGATCGCTGAAGGGATAGCTCGCGCTTAGGAATTCAATCCCATGCGCTTTCGCCTCCGCTTCGGTCAGCCCCACGGATGCGATTTCGGGGTCGGTGAAGGTGACGAGCGTCTTCAGACGGTAATCGATTTTTTCCGGGACGCTGTGGTCCGCCTGTATTTGATCGCTACGCAGGAATGCGACGGCATTGCGCGCGGCAATTTCGCCCTGCTGGATTGCGATGTGGACGACTTCGTGCGGGCCGACAACGTCCCCGGCGGCAAAAATGTGCGGAGCGGAACTGGCCAGATGGTCGTTGACCCGGAGCCTGCCCTCGACCAGCGCGATGCCCGCCTTTTCGAGGTTTAACCCTTCCAGGGCTGGAGCGCGTCCCATGGCGTAGAGAATTTCGTCCACCACGAGCGACTCGCGCTTTTTGCCGCGCTGGAAAACGATCTTCTTCCCTTTTCCTTTTTTGCTCACTTCCAATAATTTCACGCCGGTCTGGATATCGATTTTCTCCGCCTTGAACGCACGTTCCAGTTCGAGGCTCACGTCGGGGTCATAATTACGGACGATTCGCTTGCTCCGTTGCAGGATCGTCGTCTTCGAGCCGACGCGCGCAAAAAACTGGCCTAATTCCACCGCGATCACGCCGCCGCCCAGCACAGCCAGCCGCTTCGGTATCCAATCCGCATCGAGCGCCGTGTCGCTCGTCAGGCAACCGGTCTCCCACAGGCCGGGCACGGGCACGCGGGTGATGACCGAGCCCGTGGCCACAATGAAGGTCGAGGCCGTGACCAACTCCTGCTTGCGACCCCGCGTCACGAGCAGCGTTTGAGGGTCGAGAAAGGAGGCGAGCCCTCGTACCAGGGTAAATTTCCCCTGGCGCAGTTGCTTGCGTCGATAGGCGGCGAATCCCCCGATGAGGTGTTGCTTGCGCGCCTGGATGCATTTCATGTTGACTTCGACAGGCTTGGCGACCAGGCCGAACTCGCGCGCGCGCCCGATGTCGTGCCAGCGGTGCGCCGATTCGAGCAGGGATTTGGAGGGCATGCATCCACGCAGGATGCAGAGCCCGCCCACCTGTGCGCCGCCCTCGATCACCACGACGCGCGCGCCGAGGCATGACGCCGTGCGCGCCGCGGCAAATCCGGCGCTGCCGCCACCGATCACGGCGACGTCAAACTCGGGTATGGCGGGCTTGAAGTTTTGCCAGTCTTTTGAAAATAGCTCTCCAGTCGCGGGGCGTGGCAGGGGCGTTGGCATGGCTGGAGTCCCGGATGAATGGCTAGACCGGTGCGCCGGTCAGCACGACGCGTTCGCTGCCGAATTTCGGATAGAGATAGCGATCAGCGGTCAGGCCCTTTCGGGTCACCAGGCGTGCTTCATCGAGTCCACGCTCCTTCAGGCGGCGCAGGCTCTCGTACAGAAGAAAAGTTCCCAAACCCCGGCATCGGTATTCGTTCAACACGCAGACGCCCAAGGGCAGGTTGCTCACTTTGTCGCCCGCGTCGCGAATGGCCGCTGCGCCGATGATGCGGGCGCCATGCTTGATGGCGACGAAAGTTACTTCGCCGGCCGGGAAGGCGGTCTGGATGATCTCCTCGGCGAGTTTCACCCGTGCCGCAAGGTCGTCGCTCCACGCCGGCTCCATCGACATCGATCGGGTCACTGCCGCCAGTAATAAATTCCGGTCGTCCAGCGTCGCAGCCTCCACGGTGTAGCGGGAGGGAAGCTTTGTCGTCTCCGCCGCCAGCGTTTTCAAATTCCAGGTGAACTGGACCCATACGGACAACCTCATAAGATAAGAAGTAGCTTCGCGACACGTTGATGGACGCGCAAGGGATTTTCTGTCGATTTATTCACAATCGTATTTCGCATTTAAGTTGAAAGATGTAACGTGCAGTTGGCGTGGCTTCTGCTTTATTGGCGGTATGAATGTGCGTCTGCACAGTTGCGGTCGAGGCAAGCGCCTTGATGCCGTTCGCGCGGTTGCCTCGCGAAAAACCGAATCCATTTGCGCAACGCTGACTCGCTATTAACTTTTCCTGTGGCTCGAAAAAATAAATCCCATCGTCCGGAAGAGCCGGAGCATTCCCCCCTCTACTCACCTACGCAAGGTCCAAATCCCTCGCTCGAACCGATCCTCGACGAGAACCTCGACACGCTTTCCGAGCTGCAACTCGTCGACCTGCTCGCCCAATTCTATCCGCTCGACTCGCCGCGCCGGACGGAACTCGGTTACCTGCGCCGCCGTATCGAGGAACTCGAAGTCCTCAACGAGCAGGCGCGTCAGGCCGTTGAAAAGCTCGACGCAGCCGTCACCAAGCTGACCTCGCCGGCCAACCGCGTCGGTACGCTGCTCAACCTGCCCAAGCCCGACATTGCGCTTATCATTAATGGCGGCACCGAATTTTACTGCTCGATTGATCCGCGCCTGTCGCAGTCGAAGCTGCTTGTCGGCACGCGTGTTTTGCTCAATGAAGCTTACGTCGTTATCGGCGATCTCGGTTTTGAAAACGGCGGGCCCGTGGCCAAGATACAGGATCTGCTTCCCGATGGCCGATTGCGCGTCGGGCAGGAAGGCGGACTCGCCAATACGCTCGTGATTCGCTCCGCCGCGCTTGGCAAGGAAAAGCTCAAGCCCGGCCTTGAAATCCGGCTCGATTCATCCCAGCGCGTTGCCTTGGAAGTCGTCGCGGGCGCGCAAAACCGCGATCATCTGCTCGAGCAGGTGCCCGAGTTGCCGTGGGAAAAAGTCGGCGGCCAGGACGAGGCGCGCCAGGCCGTCCGTGACGCGGTGGAATTGCCGTTATTGCATGGGGATCTCTTTAAGGCCTACAACCACACCAGTCCCAAGGGCATTCTCCTCTACGGCCCGCCCGGTTGCGGCAAGACGCTGCTCGGCAAGGCGACGGCCTACAATCTCACGCGCCAGTTGCGCGAGAAGACCGGCGTCGATCACCGCGAGTATTTTATGCACGTCAAGGGGCCGGAAATCCTCAACATGTGGGTCGGCGAATCGGAGCGGCAGGTGCGCGAACTTTTCGCCCGCGCGCGCGAAAAAGCGAAGGAGGGCTTCCTCCCATTCATCTTCATCGACGAGGCCGAATCGATCCTCGGCACGCGCCGCGCCGGGCGCACCAGCGGCATTCTCAACACGCTCGTGCCGATGTTCTGCGCCGAGATGGACGGCATTGAATCGCTTCAGCAGATGGTCATCATTCTTGCCTCGAATCGCGCCGACATGATTGACCCGGCCATCTTGCGGCCCGGACGCATTGATCGCAAAATCAAGGTTTCGCGGCCCACGAAACAGGGCTCCGAGGAAATCTATCGCATTTATATCCCGACGAACCTGCCGCTCGATCCGCAACTTCTCAAGGAAACCGGTGACGACCGGCAAAAGGCCGTCGACACCATCATCGACAAGGTCATTGACGCGCAATTCAGTCAGCGCGAGGACAATCGGTTCCTTGAAGTGACGCTCCGCAGCGGTCGCCACGAGTATCTGCACCGCGGTGACCTGACCAGCGGCGCGATCATCGCGGGTATCGTGGAGCGGGCCAAGGAAACGGCGATCAAGCGCGCCATCGCATCGCCCGAGCCGACCGGACTCGGCGTGAGCGATTTCATCGAGGCGCTTAACATCGAGTACAAGCAAAACGATATCTTCCCGCCCAACGACATCACCGAGGACTGGCTCAAGCTGGTCGATTACGATCCCGAAAATGTTGTCAAACTTTCGCCCGTGAAGCCCCGGCGTACCGAGGCCTCGGCTATCATCTAGATCCGTTCAAACTTATGTCGAACCGAACATTAGTTTGCCTCGATTGTAGGATATCGATCCGTTCCGGACCAACATACGGCGGCCCTGCGCCAGTTCGAAGATGTTCCCGGTGCGGGGCGCCGCTCAGTTTGCTTGATTGGCGTCGTCGGATACCCACCAAGACCGATGCACCCGGTTGGCTGGAGTTAAGGCGCTACGTTGCGCGACTCGAAGAAATGGGTGCCGTACTGCGTGAAGCAAGGGCAAAAGTAGGAAAATCGAGAAAGATCGATAAAAAAATTGACGCCATCCAATCAAATCCTCATACGAAGAGAAAACGGGCTAAGCTTAGAGAGCTAAAGCAAAAAGCTGCGGTGACCTGCAGGTTCACTTACTAATGAAACTGAATCCTATAAAATCATCTTCTCGTTCCCAAGTTGTACTTGGGAGCGGGCTTGTCCCAGCAACTTCGTTGCCGCGCTCCCGCAAAAAACTTCGTCATCCTGAGCGGAGCGAGGCAAAAGATTTGCTTTCTCCGAGCGGCTTGACCCGAGCGCAGTCGAAGGACCTAGCCGATTTCCCATGCGATAGTCGCAGCGGAACCGAATTGCTCCATGCAGGGCTGATACGCCCCCACGGCATGGAGGTGCCTTTCCGCTCCGCTGACCGCACCGTAAGGACAGCTAGGTCCTTCGACTCCGGCTCGGCAAAACGTTACGGCCAAACACCCGCCTTGCTCGCCTCCGCTCAGGATGACGGAGTTTTAAGATATACTGTTTTCTTTGTCCCTAAAAATTCCGTTAATTTGGCCCATTCCGTAATTCCGTAAATTCCGTCAAAAATTCTCCTCTCCATGCACACCCACCCGCCTCCCTGGCCCATCTGCTTCGGTCTGGAAACGGAATTGGGCATCACGGTGATGGAGGACCCGGAGGCCGACGTGGTCGAGGAATCGATTGCGCTGGTTCGTTCCGCGGCGCAGCACGGCGTGGCCAATCTCTGGGATTACGCGACCGAGGACCCGCATCGCGACGCGCGCGGCTTTCGTGTCCAGGAGCTGATGCAGGACACCGACGAGGCGAATTATTATTCCCAGGACAGCGCGCGCGAACTGACCTTCCAGGAAATCAAGAGCGATCTCGTGCTGCGCAACGGCGCGCGGTTCTACAACGATCACGCCCATCCCGAATATTCGACGCCCGAATGCGCCACGCTGGTCGATCTCATCGCGCAGGACAAGGCGGGCGAGCGGCTCCTTGAGGAATGCGCGCGGCAGGTGACGCGCCGGGGCAGTCGCACGGTGAAGCTCTATAAGAACAACACCGATTTTCGCGGCCATTCCTACGGCTGCCACGACAATTATCTCATCCCGCGCGTGATTCCGTGGGAACGGCTGGTGCAGGCCATGACGCCTTTTCTCGTCACTCGCCAGCTTTACGGCGGGGCGGGCAAGGTTGGCTGGGAATGCGAAAACACCTCCGGCGGCACGGGTGGCTTCCAGATTTCGCAGCGCGCCGATTTCTTTTCCGAGCTGGTCAGCATCGACACGATGAATCGCCGTCCGCTGATCAACACTCGCGACGAGCCGCACGCCGATCCGACCCGCTTCCGCCGGTTCCACGTCATCATCGGCGATTCCAATCTTTCCCAATTCGCCACCTGGCTGAAGATCGGCACGACCGCGCTCATGCTTGAATCGCTTGAGCACGAAGGAGCGCCCGACTGGTGGTCGCTGGCTGATCCCCTCGAGACGCACCGCCAGATTTCCCGCGACGAATCGTTCCAGTGGATTATCCCGCTGGCCAACGGCAAGACCATTCGCGCCGTCGATCTCCAATACGAGTTCATCTGCTGGGTTGAAAAGCGGGTCGATCTCGAGCACACCGAAAAGCGCCGGGTGCTCGCCGATTGGAAAGAGACCGTGGAGACTCTGGAGAAAGATCCGCTCTCGCTGCACGACCGGCTCGACTGGGCGGCCAAGCGCCAGTTGCTCGACGCTTTTCGCGAACAGGAAAATCTCCAGTGGGACAGCCCGTGGCTGCAAAGTCTCGATCTCGAATATCATTTGCTTAAGCACGACGAGGGTCTTTTCTTCGCGCTCGAAAACTCGGGCCAGATGCGGCATCTCATCGGCGAAGCGGAGATCATCCACGCGGTGCAGCATCCGCCTGCGTCGTCCCGCGCCTACCTGCGGGGGCGTAGTGTGCTCAAGTTCGCTCGCGAAATGAAAACGGCGCAGTGGGACAATCTCGTTTTCAAGGTCGGCGACCAGATGTACCGTCTCGACATGAGCCAGGCCTTCCCCGGTCTGCGCCTCGAGGAAATGATCGTCGCCATGGACAAATCGAAAACGATCCAGGACCTGATCCGAGAATTGAACTTGAAACCTGTCTGATACCCGTTGAACTAGATCAAACAGGAACTAGATTTATCTTATGCCCGATCAAAATCAAAAAGCTCGCCCCACTGGCGGTGGCCCTGATGCTCCCGCTCCCGGCGGCGGACCCTCCACGCCCAAGGTCGATCGTCCCAACGTCGACGATCTGCTCAAGCGCATGCGCAAGGTCGATCCCGACCAGGCCAAGCGCTACCGCCAACGTACTGGCCAATGAACGCGCTGGGACCTCGCGCCGGCGGGCCTGAGGGCGCACTCGCCCCCGGAACCGGCGACTTTTCAGAATTGCTTCGCCGCAATGGAAACGGCCCCGCTATGGCTGAAGTTTTCCGCGCGTCAAACGGCCATGCCCTCACGAGCTCGACGGAACCGCAAACGCAGGCAACCACTGTTCTCTCCTTTCAATATAAGGACGGCGTGCTAATCGCGGGAGATCGCCGCGCCACGGCGGGCAACGTGATCATGTACGACCGCGCCGACAAGGTGATCGAACTCGATCAAGACACGATCATTGCCATCGCGGGATCGCCTGCGGTCGCCTTTGAAATGGCGCGCACGCTGCAAACGGCGTTTCAATATTACCGCCGCAGCCAGCTCCAGGCGCTCAGCCTCAGCGCGAAAGTCCGCGCCCTCGGCAAGCTGATCAAGGACAACCTGCCCATGACCATTCAGGGCATTGGCGCAGTCGTCCCGATCCTCGCCGCGCGCGACACGCAGCATCAGCCCGAGCCGAGCCTCTATTTCTACGACGCCCTCGGCGCGCAATTCGAGGCGGTTGATTTTGCCGTCTCCGGTTCCGGCTCGCCCGCGGCCCGCAGCGTCCTGCAATGGATCAACCGCTGGAGCGGTCACCCCACGTCCCGGCGCGATGAAAAAGAGGCCGTGCAACTCGCGCTCCAATTGCTCGATGTCGCCGCCGAATCGGACAGCGCGACCGGCGGCGTCGATCGCCGTTCCCACATTTTTCCGCAAGTGAAATTCCTCACCCGCGACGGCTTGCGTTCCGTTTCCGCGGAAACGCTTCGTGAAAATTTTACCGCGCTTGAAGCGCCTCACATGTAACAACCCCAAAATGAAAGGTAACCCATGAAAGTACTCGATACCGTTTCCGCAACGACAACCGGCGGCCGCGATGGTCATGGCAAGACATCCGACGGCAAGCTCGACGTTAAGTTTTCGCTGATGAAGGCCCTTGGCGGCAAAGGCGAGGGGATTACACCCGAGCATCTTTTTGCGCAGGGTTACTCGGCCTGCTTCGGCAGCGCGCTGCAATATGTGGCCGGTCAAAAGAAAATCCATCTCTCGCCTGACTTCAGCATCACGGCTAATGTCGCCATCGGCCAGACCGACGAGGGCAACTTTCAACTGGAGGTCGAGTTGATCGCGAAAGCGCCCGGTGTCGACAAGGCGCAGCTTGAGGAACTGGTCAAGACCGCGCATACGGTTTGCCCTTATTCCAGAGGCATCAAAGGCAACGTCCCGGTGAAACTGACGGTGGCCTGAACCCCTCATGACTGAAGAACCTTACCGCTGGTTGGAGGCGATCACCAATCGCCGCGAATACATTGAAGATCAACTTGCGCCCGGGCTGCCGGTGGTGGCGCTAAGCGCCGGTTCAGGCATCCTGCTGATGACGGGCAGGACTTCCACGCCAAAGCTCTTCGAGATCTACGATCACCTTGCGCTCGGCACCGTCGGCCATCCCGCCGACATCGAGAAAGTGCGGCAGACGGCCATCGATGCGGCGCATCTGGAGGGCTTTGCGCGTTCGCCCAACGATGTCACCGCGCGCCGGCTCGTGAGCTATAATCTCGCGCCCGCGCTGAAGGCGGCTTTCGAGCAAATCTTCGCCGCGCCGCTGCTCTTTCGTGGCATTCTCGCCGAACTTGGCGCAACGCCTGCGGACGATGTGCTCTGGCTCTTCGATTACGACGGTTCTTTCGTTGCCCAGGGCAGGACCGAGTTGGCGCACGGAACGGTCATCAGCGGGCCGCGCCAGGTCACCAAGGATTGGATCGGGCAGCAGACGAAGCCGACGCTGGAGCGCGATTCGCTGAAGTCGGCTGCGCTGTCCGCGCTGCGGTTGCTCGTCTGGGCCAAGCTGCGCGGCACGAAAGACCAGGGAATCGAGTTCGCCGCCGTTCCCACGGACGTCGCCGCACTCAAGGAAAAGCTTGGCGGGGAAGACTTGGAGTTTGCGCTTCTCGATCGCGCGTTGGTCGGCAAACCGATCTCCTATCGCGTGCCGACGGCGGATGAGTTGGGGCTGTGATGGTAGCCGTCGACCTCCGGGCGACGGTGCCTTTTTGCACGCGAAAACTTGTGAGCCCGTCGCCCGGAGGTCGACGGCTACCAAAAAAGTTTTCCAATCGCGGTGGAGACGATATGGTGAGACATGATTCGAGCCCAAGTCATTGTCCGTCCACGCAAAAGCATCTTTGATCCACAGGGGGACGCGGTTTGCCGCGCCATCCAGCACCTCGGCGTCTCCACCGTCAAACAGGCCCATGTCGGCAAATGCATCGAGCTGGAACTGGAGGGCGACAACGTCGACCAGGCGCGCGCGCAGCTTGAGACGATTTGCAAGGACCTCCTCTCCAACCCGGTCATCGAGGATTACGTTTTGACCCTCCAACCCGCGGACGGGAAATAGCCATGCGCTGGGCTGTCATCCAATTTCCCGGTTCCAATTGCGACCAGGACGCCTTCAATGTGCTGAAGAATGTGCTCGCGCAGGAGGTCGATTACGTCTGGCACAAGGACACGTCGCTGAATGGCGCCGATGCCGTCATTGTCCCCGGCGGCTTTTCTTACGGCGATTATCTCCGCTGCGGCGCCATCGCGCGGTTTGCGCCCATCATGCCTGCGGTGAAGGAAGCGGCGGCACAGGGCAAGACGGTGCTCGGCATTTGCAACGGCTTTCAGATTCTCTGCGAGGCGGGTTTGCTGCCGGGTGTGCTGGTGCGCAATACGAGTCTCCATTTCCGGTGCGAAACTGTTTCGGTGCGGGTTGAGCATCCGGGCAGCCGCTTTACGCGCGAATATCTTACCGGCCAGGTGTTGCGCCTGCCCATCGCACACGGCGAAGGCCACTACGTCGCCGACGATGCGACGCTCGATTCGCTCTTCCAGCACAAGCAGGTGCTTTTCAGCTATTGCGATGCTCAGGGCCGGACCACGTCGGCGGCAAATCCCAACGGTTCACAACGCCATATCGCGGGCATTACGAATCGCGCCGGAAATGTGCTGGGCCTGATGCCCCATCCGGAACGCGCCTCGGAAAAAATTCTCGGCAGCGACGACGGCCTCGGCCTTTTCGCCTCTATCCTCGCCAGTGCAACCACTCCGGCGGCAAAGGCGGCATGAAGATTGTTTAAGATCACAATTTGTGACCTTGAAAAAATTATGACCGATTCCTCACTTTCCACCGACAATATCCTGCCGCTGATCCATACGATCAGAGGACACCGTGTGATTTTGGCTGTCGATTTGGCCAAGCTGTATGGCGTACCCACCTTTCGCCTGAACGAAGCAGTGAAACGGAATAGGATTCGTTTCCCAAGCGACTTTACGTTCCAATTAACTCGAACAGAAGCGGTTGCACATTCAACATCGCAATTTGCGATATTGAATGCGCAAGGTGCTAATATCAAGCATCTTCCCTACGCCTTCACCGAGCATGGCGCGATCATGGCGGCCAATGTTCTGAACAGCCCCCAAGCCGTGGCGATGAGCGTCTACGTGATCCGGGCTTTTGTTCAACAACGCGAGGGGCTTGCTGCTAATGACGCCATCCTGAAACGGCTGGCCGAAATTGACAAAACGCTTCTTCTGCATGACTCGGCCCTGCGCGATATTTACCAGAAACTCCTTCCTCTTCTTCAACCGCTGCCCGATCCGCCAAAGCCGAAAATTGGATTTCGCGAGCGGTCGCCGCGATACGGCTCCAAACGCTCGTTCCTTGCTCATACAATTTGTTAATTCCGTCCCAAAATTCCCCTGCCTCCCAATCTTGTAAATCTTGTTAATCACGTCCAAAATTTTCCCTTTCATGCCCGACCCCACCATCACCCCTGAAGTCATCGCCAAGCACGGCCTCACGCCGGATGAATACCAGCGCATCAAGGACATTCTGAAGCGCGATCCGAATTTTACCGAGCTGGGCATCTTTTCCGTCATGTGGAGCGAGCATTGCTCCTACAAAAATTCGCGTATCGAACTGCGGAAATTTCCCACGACGGGACCGCGCGTGCTGGTCAAGGCGGGCGAGGAAAACGCTGGCGTCATCGACATCGGTGACGGCTGGGGCATTGCGTTCAAGATGGAATCGCATAATCACCCGAGCGCAGTCGAGCCGTTCCAGGGCGCTGCCACCGGTGTCGGCGGTATTTTGCGCGATATTTTCACCATGGGCGCGCGGCCTGTGTTTCTGATGGACTCGCTCCGCTTTGGCGACATCCGCCCTGGCAAGGCGAACGCCGCGACCAATCGCCGACTGCTCTCGGGAGTCGTCGCGGGCATCGCGCATTACGGCAACTGCATCGGCGTGCCGACCATCGGCGGGGAGATTTATTTCGACGCCTCCTACGACGGCAATCCACTCGTGAATGTCTTTTGTCTCGGTACGTTGCGTACGGATGAAATCCGGCGCGGCGCGGCCACTGGTGCGGGCAATCCTGTTTTCTATGTTGGCGCGCGCACAGGTCGCGATGGGCTTGCCGGCGCGGCGTTTGCCTCCCGTGACCTGACAGAGGCCTCAAAGGAGGATCGCCCCGCAGTTCAGGTCGGCGATCCGTTCATCGAGAAGCTTTTGCTCGAGGCGTGCCTCGAACTTTTCCAGCATCCCGAGGCGGTTGTCGGCGTGCAGGACATGGGCGCGGCGGGTCTCACTTGCTCGACTTGCGAAACGGCCAGTCGCGGCAACAGCGGCATCGAGATCGACCTGGCGCTCGTGCCGCAACGCGAGCCGGGCATGACGCCGTACGAGACGATGCTTTCCGAGTCGCAGGAGCGAATGCTCATCATCGTGCGCGCGGGCCATGAAAAAACCGTGACCGATATTTTCGAGAAGTGGGACCTGCCTTGTGCGCTAATTGGTCGCGTGACAGAGGACGGTTTCATGCGTGTCAAGAATCACGGCGTCACCGTGGCTGAAATTCCCGCAAAGCAACTCGCCGACGAAGCGCCTCTCTACAAACGCGAAGCCCGTCGTCCCGCCGACCTCGACGAGCGGCAAAAGCTCGATCTCGGCTCGATTCCCGAGCCTGCAGCTCTCGATTATCACCCAATCCTGCCCAAACTTCTCGCTACGCCTGACCTTGCCTCGAAACGCTGGGTTTATCGTCAGTACGACCACATGGTGCGGGTCGGCACGGTGACCGCGCCCGGTAGTGATGCCGCCGTCGTTCGCATTCCCACGGGCGAAAATAGCTGGAAATATCTTGCCGCATCAATCGATTGCAACGCGCACTATGTCGCGCTGGAACCCAAACTGGGAGCGCTGATCGCCGTCGCTGAATGCGCGCGTAACCTCGCCATGACCGGTGCGGAGCCGCTTGCGCTGACGGACAATCTCAACTTTGGTAATCCGCACAACCCGGAGAATTTCTACATGCTTCAGCAGGCCGTGGATGGACTGGCCGAGGGTTGCCGGGCATTCGACATCCCGGTCACCGGTGGCAACGTCAGTCTTTACAATCAATCGCCTGCCGGTCCCATCGACCCGACGCCGACTGTTGGTATCGTCGGCCAAATTCGCGACGCGAAGCACATCACGCCTTCGCATTTCCAAAATGCGGGCGACGCGATTTTATTAGTCGGAAATATAGGCGAAGAACTAGGAGCCAGCCTCTACCTGCGTGAAATTCACGGCTTGAAGCGGGGCCGTCCGCCCGAACTCGATATCGAACGCGAAAAGAAGATGCACGACTCGGTGCGAGCCGCCATTCGACTGGGCGAAATCCGGAGCGCGCACGATCTGGCGGAGGGCGGCCTGCTCATTGCCCTTGCCGAATGCACCATGGGCGGTGCGAAGCGTTTGGGTGCGACCATTACACTGGATCTTCCCCATGCCCGCCTCGACGCGCTTCTCTTCGGCGAGAGCCAGAGCCGCGCAATCGTGACGACGCGTCCCGAAATGCCTCGGCGCTGGTGGCCTTGTTCGAGCTTCGTGGTGTGCCCACGCGTCGCATCGGTACGGTGGGCGGACGCGACCTGGTGGTTGATGTCTTCCATGGCGTCGCTTCGCATGGCGCCGCCTCCCACACGCACCTCACATGGGAAGTCGACAAGCTCCATGCAGCTTGGGACGGCGCGCTCGATTCGTATTTGGCCTAAGTTTTTCACGCTTGAAATTGAAGGTGAGGGTGCCCACTGTCTACCGCAGGGAAATTCTCCGAAATCAACCAACAACCAGAGAGGGAAATTGACATGGAACTGAGAGTTATCACTGCCGACGACGCTTACACGCATATCGCCCTTTCAGGAAAACTGGACATCCTGGGTGTGGGCGAAATTGAGAATAAGTTCATCGGTTATACTGCCGCTCGCAAAAAGAACGCCGTGGTCGATATCTCCGGGGTCACATTCATGGGATCGATGGCTTTGCGTCTCTTTCTCAGTGCGGCCAGGAGCCTGACTTTGGAGAAGAAATCGCTGATCCTGCTTAATCCCCAGCCGTTGGTGAACGAAGTCCTGGAGACCTCCGGCATTCAGGACGCGGTGGTCATCGAACACAACGCCGAGTCGGCCCTGAGCAAGGCGAAGGCATAACTCAACCTGCCGGAACAGAAGAGAGTGTTCTCCTGTTTCGCGGCTTATTCCTGCTTGAATTATGGAGTCCGCACCGGAACCAAAACGTGTGACCTCCGCCTTACCTACGCGGGCCCATCTCGACATGGCCTTTGGAGGCGGCGAGGTGACTCGAACCAAGCGCCTCCATTCCGCCGTCGGTCGACAGCTTTTTGATTACGTCTCGGAAAAGCCCTCGGTTGCCCCAGTTGTTTCGAAGGGAAGTATTTTGATCGTCGATCACGACCGCCTCAGTCGCGAAATTCTTGCGCGGAATCTCCAGCGGGAGGGCTATGTCGTGGAGTTCGAGGAAAATGGCGTACATGCGCTGGTTCGCCTGGGAGAGGGGAAGTTCGACCTGGCGCTTTGGGAAGTGCAGTTGCCCAGCCTGAGCGGGCTCGACATGCTCAACTGCGCGCGTCAGGACGCAGTGCTGCAGCACATCCCGATCGTGCTTCTTTCCGAGGCCAAGGATGCGGAATTGGTCATCCGATGTGTTGAGGCCGGGGCCGACGACTACCTGCCGAGGCCTTTTAACCCCGCGCTGCTCAAGGCCCGCATCCGCGCCAGCATGGAGCGGAAGAGCCTGCGCGATCAGGAGCAGCAGCTTCTTGCCCGGATCAAGGCCTATCAAGAGCGAATCAGCAGTGAACTCGCCGATGCCACGACTTATCTCACATCACTTCTACCCCAACCGCTGCACGAACCGTTTGTCGCCGATTGGCGCTTCATCCCGTCGAGCGAACTGGGCGGCGATTGCTTTGGCTATCACTGGATTGATGAAGATCACTTTGCGCTCTATCTGCTGGACGTTTGCGGACACGGCGTGGGCGCCGCGCTTCTCTCCGTCACCGCCCTTAATGTGCTGCGCTCTCAGGCGCTCAACGGTGTCGATTTTCGCAATCCCTCGGAGGTCCTTGGCGCGGCCAACCAGGCTTTCCCGATGGAGCGGCAGAACAACCGTTACTTCACACTCTGGTATGGCGTCTATCAGCGCTCCACGGGGAAGCTGACTTATGCCAGCGGCGGACATCCACCGGCGTTGCTCTTCGAGCCGGGAGCGGCCAACGCCAAAAAACTTGTGGCGCGAGGAATGATGGTTGGGGCCATGCCGAACAGCCGGTACACATCGCAATCGTGCGAAATCCCGAGTGGCAGCCGGCTCTTCGTCTTTTGCGATGGCGTTTACGAAATCACGTTGCCGGACGGACGCACTTATACCCTCGACGAATTCACCGGGCTGCTCGGCAAATTGCCCGTGGATGTGCCCGTTGATCTCGACGCGATCATCGCGCAAATCCGTCATCTCCGCGGTTCCAACGAGCTGGAGGACGATTTATCTCTCATCGCGATTCAATTCTAATTCGTTCCTCTTCCATGAATGCCCCGTTTCATCAAATCATCACCAATGATTTCGCGAACCTCAGCGGATTGATGGAACGTGCGACCGGGTTCCTCGAAAGCCAGGGCGTGGATGCCCAGGCGGTCTACCGGATCAACCTCGCGCTTGAGGAAATGGTGACGAATATCATCAAGTATGGTTACGACACGCAGGTGCGGCACGAGATCGAAGTCACGCTTGATGTCGGGGCGACGGAGGTGGCAATGGTGATCATCGACGACGGCCACGACTTTAATCCGGTTCTCCACGACGGCGAACAGTCGGCGGACAAACCGGAGGGCCGCGAGATCGGAGGATGGGGGATTCCCTTGATGAAAAAGCTGCTCGATCACATGAATCATCGGCGTGAGGCAGGACGCAATATTCTCGAGATTAAGATCCGGCGCAGGTAGCCGTCGGTTTCCATGGTAGCCGTCGACCTCCGGGCGACGGCTACCTACCCGGTGAGAATGCGATCGGCGACCTTCTTCATCTCGCGGCTCGCTTCCAATTCAGGGAAAAGGATCGAGAGAAGGCCGCTGCTGGCGAGTTGCACTAGTTCGGGCGTGAGCGGCAGAACGGCGGCAACAGGCACATGATAGATCTCCTCCGCCTTGGTGCGGAGTTCGGCGAAGTTCATGCTCGGCAGCGCCTTGTTGATCACCAGCATCATGTTCGGCACGTCGAGCTTGCGCGCCAGTTCCACTGTGACCGCCGTGCCCTGAAAGTCCTGCTGGTCAGGGCGAAGGATGAGGACGAGGGTATCGGAGATCGCAATGGAGAGCAGGGTCTCCTCGTTGACGCCCGGGTGGGTATCGACGAAGAGATAATCGAGGCTGAGCTTTTCGATCAACGCCTGGAAGCCGTCGTTGAGCAGACGCACGTCGTAGCCTTCCTTGAGGATGCGCCCGATGTCGGAAATCTTCATGCTCGAGGGGACAAGATGAAGCGGGCCGCCGGGACGAGGCAGCATGTTCGATACGTCGTAGGCCGCCTTCTCAATTTCGCATTCTCCCCAGATGAAATGGTTAAGAGCGAATTCAATGCGTTCCTCGGCCAGCGCAAAGGGCATGTGAATGCCAGGCGATTGGATGTCCGTATCGACGACCGCCACCCGGTTTCCAGCGAGAGCGACCTGTGCAGCCAGGTTGGCCGTCAGGTTCGACTTGCCGGTGCCGCCGCGAAACGAATGGATGGATACGATTTTTGCCACGGTGATTAGTATTTATCCTGACCTTTTGCTTTGGAACGCATCTCGCGGGCTTTTGCCTGGAGATTCTTGAAGTAATCGGACCCGGTGATCTCCGCTACTTGCCGTTCCTTTTTCACTTCGTCAATTTGAATCCGCAAATTCTCCAGTTCTTCCGTCAGTTTCTTGACGCGGAGGTACGATTTCAGGGCGGCGGCGGCCAGCAAACCGAGAAGGCCGATGATTTGGCCGAGGTGTTCGTCGAACGGGATCACGCGGTTGCTTTCGGTGTCCTGCGCATTGATGAGTTGTAACACGCCGATGACCTGCTCCTCCGTGTCCTTCAGAGGGACACACAGCACGGAAATCGTCCGGTAATTCATCCGCTGGTCGAAAGCCTTAGCGCCTGAAAAGTCGAATCCCTGCGCCGCGTAAGTGTCCGGCACGGAGAGCGACTTTGCCCCGAGGGCGCACGACGTGGCGATGTTCTTCAGGTTGGGTTCCCCGGTCGTGGGATCGTAGAGATTCAGCGGAGGAAGCGAGACCGGCTGGCCCGAGGTTCCGCCCATGGCGATCTTGAGCGAGTCATTAATCACCATGCCGAAGCTGAGGGTCTTTTCGGGCGTAACGAGGTAGAGAGTGCCGCCATCGGCATTTGAGAGCGATTTACCCTCAATCAGGATTTTTTCCAGCAGCGTATTGAGATCGGTTTCCACGGCCAGCGAGAGTCCGATGGGGATGACAAAATTGGCGAGTTCGTCGGAGCGCCGCTTTTCACGTTCAAGCTGACGCATGAGTTGAATGCTTTTGCTCCGCGTTTTTGAGCCGAGATAAATGCCGAACGCGCCCAAGAGAGTCGCGCAAAGGCCGTAGGCCCAATAGAAAGTGCCGAATGCAGGTGAAGACGGGTCCATGGGAACGCTAGTTAGAGCAAGCAGGGAGCGTGCTCGCGGATGGTAGTGAAGGCAAGCCGGTTTGAGCGGCGGACTGGTTGTTGAATCTCTCCGGGTAAATTTCGCGCCACTTGCGACGAGCCGGTCCCGCTTTCGTGTGAAAAAATAAGCGAATCAGGCGAATAGACCGAATCGGGCGTATGGGGTGGTGAAATAAGTAAATCAGGCGTATCAGGCGAATGGAGTAGCGTGAAATGGCTTCCCCTGAGAATCGGGAAGAAAGTCGAGTTCATGTTATAGGTCATACCGGCAAAATCGCACGAAAATGTCCGAGGGCGGTAGCACTGCAAATCCTATATGGCTTATACAGCCTAAAATTATAAGCTTTTTAGGCCATGTAGGATAATGCCGGCTGAATCGGGTCAGGGAAAGGTACGTAAAGGAAATCAATTGCGAATTGAGTCAACCTGTTAGCCAGAAGAAATAAATTTCAAATTAAGGCACTCCCCCTTGTTTCGACAATGGACAAAAATCGCAATGCACGGTATTTTTTCAATGATGGCGCGACAAGCCCATCTTATCCGACTGCAGATAAATCCACCTCCACTTCGAATTAATTCCAACCAAATATAAAACCATGGCCCAGGCAATCATGGACCCCGAAGAGGTCCGGCGTTTCGCATCCGAGCTGAAACGGTTCAACGACGATATTCAAGGGAGAGCGTCATCGCTACAGGCGAGATTTTCGGCGCTGGGGACAACGTGGCAGGACCAGGACCACGAGAAGTTTGCCGAGGAATTTATTTCCACCATGAAAGTCCTGCGCAAGTTCATGGAAGTATCCGAGAAGCATACACCGTATCTTCTGAGAAAAGCGCAACGGATCGAGCAATACCTCGATCAGCATTAGAACCCTCCATGGCCACACAAGCCAAAATCACCTCGACGGACGCGCTGGAAACGTTTCGGGCCGCTCTGATCGTTTTCTTGGCCAAAGCGCGCCGTTCCCTCGACGATGCCAGCGATGAGGTCCGCCGCACGCGGCAATGGCTGCAAAACGATCAGCGGGTCCACTGGGAAGGCGAATTCCGCCGCCGAATGAAGAAGCTGGAGCAGGCGCAGCAGGAGTTGATGAGCGCGCGTCTCGGCGCGAGCGCAAACCAGCAGTCGGCGTTGATGGCCCGGCAAATGGCGGTGGCCAAGGCGCAACACGAGGTGACCGAAGTGGAAGGAAAACTGCGAAGATTGAAAGCGTGGAGCCAGAATTACGACACGGCCGCCGATCCTATCGTCAAGCGGATGGAGCGCCTGGGCCAATCGCTCGCCGAGTTGCCCAAAGCGATCTCTTATCTTGTCAGCGTGCAAAAAACCCTGGAAGCTTATGCTGAATCGGCCGGCCCGGTGACAATGCCATCAGTTGCGCCGTCTTCGTCAGAGTCCGCGCCTGAGTCTGGCTCTGAGCCAGCGCCTACGCCTGAACCCGAACATGCGCTTGCGCCGGAACCTGAGCGACAATCCTGAATCGAACGCACCATATGCCTGAATTAATCGCGAATTTAGCCTCCCGACAATTTCTCCAAACTTCATGAGCTCCCAAGGAAGCGCATCCAACCTCGCCCAAGCCGCCAGAATTTTAAATTTGGAGTGGGAGAAAACAAAAACCTATTGGCGCGATTTGAAAAGCCAGGAGTTCGAGCACAAGTACCTGGAGGATTTGCCCGGGCAGATAGCCGCCGCAACCAACGCGATGGAAGAAATGGAACTGCTGCTCAAGAAGGTGAGGAACGATTGTGAATAGCGGCATGGACTTGCGCGTTCAGCGGTGTCTTCAACTCCTAGGTGACCTGAAACAGACGGCGGCCCGGTTTGCGAAGAGAGAAGAAGTTCTTGCCCGCGAGCTGAGCGGACGGCGTTACTCTATAAATAACACCGCCCAGGAGGCGACGGCGGCGAAAGAGATGAATTATACCGCGCAGCTGGCCCAGGTGGAGGCTTATTTCAACGCGGAAGCGCAACGAATTCAGAAAATATACGAAACGCGGCAGGATCGTATCAACCGCTACAGTTCAACGCGTGTGCGCAACCTGCCGCGATTGGCCCAAGAAATGAAAGGCAAATGGAAGGGCGATCTCCAGATGCTAAATTATCAGGCCGAGCGGAAGAAAGCATCGGATCTCGCGGAGGCCGATGCGGACTACGCCGGCTTCAGCGCCAAGCTGGAAACGCATTGGAAAAATCTGCTTTCTGCCGAAAAGCAGGCCAAGGCCAGCTTCCGCGGTTACATGTCGCTTCTGTTCAGTATGCGCCGCAAGCGTCCGCAGGTTTTCACCGCGGATTCATCGCTCGCTCAAATCCTTAAGGACATTGGAGAGAACCTCGGTACGGCCGAGAGGCAACTCTTCGAGTTTCAGGATTTTGCGCTGCCCCGCTTTTTCAGCTATGCGCCTTTGCCTGTCTTCTTCCTGCTGACCGGCGCGGTGATCGGCGTGCTCTTCTGGCTAATGGGAATGAACCCCACCACGTACCTTGCGGCTGGCATCTCAGCGGCGGTTTTCGTCGTGATCTGGATCGTGCACGCAATTGGCCTGCACAAGGCCAAGCCGATGGCCCGGAGTATCGCCCATGCGTTGGTGGAAGCCCGCCGGATCATCCAGGGCGGCATCGCCGCAGGACCCGCCATGGCGGCGCCGCGCGAGCAAATTCGTCAGGAGATCGAGAGACAGTATGAACTCGCCCGTGCGGACATCGACGCCAAGTGGGCCCAGGCAGATACTGTTGAGAAGGATTTTGAGCAATGGCAGCGGCAAAAGATCGACGCGCAAATGCCCCGGCTCAATCAAAAAATAGATAGAATCAAGCAACACAAGCTCCAGTACGTGGAGTCTCAGCGGCTGGGTTGGCACGAAAAGCTCACCGGCGATGCCGCCGTTCTCCAGCAGCAGATCGCCGAACAGCAGAACACGGGACTGGCAGGATTAACGACGCAGGAGCAAACGAACTGGGATGAGATCGTAGCCGACTGGCGGCGGGAACTGCTGCCCATCTACCAGGAGATCGACACGATCCAGGCTGCGGCGACAGCGAGATTTCCGGCTTGGGACCCCGCATTCATTGAAGCCTGGATGCCACCGATAGAATTCACCCCGGCGACGAAATTCGGCAGCCTGAGCCTCGATCTGAACAAACCGGCGACGGCCCTTCCGAAGGATCCCCGTCTGGCGCTTCCCGGGCCAACGCAGGTGTCGCTGCCGCTCGCGCTTACCTTCCCTGCGGAGGGTTCGCTGCTCTTTGAAACCAAGGATTCGGGGGGAGACTCCGTGATTGGGACGGTGAATAATGTCATCCTGCGGCTTCTCTCGACCACGCCACCCGGCAAGCTCAGTTTTACGTTTATCGACCCGGTCGGCCTCGGGCAAAATTTTTCCGGGCTGATGCACCTCGCCGATTACGAGGAGAGCCTGGTCAATCGGCGCATTTGGACCCAACGGGACCAGATCGAAGAGCGCCTGGCCGAACTCGGTGAACACATCGAGAAGGTCCTCCAGATGTATTTGCGCAATGAGTACGCCACCATCACCGAGTACAACGAAAAGGCCGGAAGCGTGGCGGAAAAATATTACTTTCTCGTCGTGGCCGACTTCCCGGCCAATTTCAGCGAGGTCGCGGTGAAGCGCCTGCAAAGCATCGCCCAAAGCGGCCCTCGTTGCGGTATTTTTACTCTCGTTCATTGGGACCAGCGCCAACCCATCCAGGAAGGTTCCGTACCCGACGAACTCCGCAAAAGCAGCCTCTGTCTTCGTCGGAGTGGAAATGAATGGACCCTTAACAAACAACAAGCCGAACTGGGAGTCACTCTCGCGCTCGACGTGGCGCCGTCGCCCGAACTTGCCGTTGAACTGGTCCACAAGATTGGGAAAAGCAGCATCGACTCCAATCGCGTTCAAGTGCCGTTTTCCCAGGTCGCGCCTACGCAGGGCGAGGAGTGGACGGGCGACACGACCAACGAATTGCGCGTCGCCGTCGGGCGGACCGGTGCGACGAAACTGCAGTATCTCGCCATCGGCAAGGGGACGCGCCAGCACGCGCTCTTCGCTGGAAAAACAGGATCGGGCAAATCGACGCTATTCCATGTTATTATCACTAATCTTGCGCTGACCTGCAGCCCCGACCAGGTGCAGTTCTACCTCATCGATTTCAAGAAGGGCGTTGAATTTAAGTGCTACGCCAACAGGCATCTCCCCCATGCCAAAGTGATCGCGATCGAGAGCGACCGCGAATTTGCGCTCAGCGTGCTCCAGCGCGTGGACGATGAGTTAAGGCGGCGTGGTGATATGTTCCGCAAACTCGGCGTCCAGGACGTCGCCGGCTACAAGCGGGAAGGCGGGACCGAACCGATGCCGCGCACGCTGCTTCTGATCGATGAGTTCCAGGAATTTTTCGTGGAGGATGATGCCGTCGCGCAGGGCGCTTCGCTTCTCTTCGACCGTATCGTCCGACAGGGTCGCGCGTTCGGCATTCATGTGCTTCTCGGCTCGCAAAGTCTCGGTGGCGCCTACACTCTCGCCCGCACAACTCTTGGGCAGATGGCCATCCGCGTCGCCCTCCAGTGCAACGAGGCCGACGCCTATCTCATCATGGACGAATCCAACTCGGCTCCGCGCCTGCTCTCCCGTCCCGGCGAAGGCATCTACAATGACGCCGGCGGCGCGATTGAAGGCAACAGTCCATTCCAGGTCGTCTGGCTGCCCGATGACGAACGCGACGTGTGGCTCGACAAGGTGCAGGCCCTCGTCGCGCAACATCCGGAAAGGCACTACTCGAGCCCGATCGTGTTCGAGGGCAATTCCCCGTCTGACATCGCGGAAAATGAGCTGCTGCAGGCCGCGCTCGAGACGGTGCCGGCCAAGGCGCCTGTTGCCGGCCGGACATGGCTGGGGGCACCCAACTCCATCAAGGGGCCGACGGAAGCTGTTTTCCAGAGGCAGAGCAGCAGCAATCTCCTCATCGTCGGGCAGCGTGAGGAAGCATCGTTGACCATGATGGGACTTTCCATGTTAGCCCTCGCTGCACAGTATCCGACCCGCGCCGCTAAATTCGTCCTTTTTCACCAGGCCAACCCCGGTTCAGCCGAAGCTGAATACATGGACCATGTTGTCAGGTCGATCTCGCAGGAGGTTGTCGTCGTTCGCGGGCAGGATGTCGGCCCGGCGATCAACGACCTCGCCACGGAATTGAAGACCCGCAGCGCGGACGAAGCCGCTGCCCACGAGGCTCCGGCTATTTTCCTTTTCATCCATGGCTTGCAGAAATTCAAGAAACTCCGGCAAGAGGACGATTTCAGCTTCTCCTCGAGCAGCAGCGAAAGCGGCCCCGACGCCGGCGCGCAGTTCAACGAACTCATCTCCGAGGGCAGCGGTCACGGGATCCATATTGTTACCACGGTGGATACGCTGAGCAGTGTGAACCGCTTCTTAAACCGCAAGGCTCTGAGCGAATTTGCCATGCGCGTCATCTTCCAGATGAGTGCGAATGACTCGGCGAGCCTGATTGATTCCCCCAAGGCGAGTAATCTGGGCCTGCATCGCGCCCTGTACTACCACGAGCAGGAAGGTTACTTGGAAACGTTCCGTCCCTACGCCATGCCCGATCCAGAGTGGCTCCGCCGGGTTGAGGAAAAACAGGCTGCCCAACGGAAATAATTATTGTTACCTGATCGGAAGCCGGGGAAATGCAACATTCCTCCTCCGTCAGCATCCGCTGGATCATTGTGTCGATGTTTGTAAATTGTCGGACGGCTTGCTTTCGTGCAGGCTCTGCAATTATGGCCCGAGTGATGGAATGGCAGACATACAGGACTTAAAATCCTGAGGGGAGAAATCCCCGTGCGGGTTCGACTCCCGCCTCGGGCACCCCTGAAGATTTGGAAAAAGTTTGTTTTGCACACATTTTGCGCACAAAACTGCGAATGGCAAAAAAGCTTCGAGCGTAGAGTTGATAAAGGACGGATCAACCGTTGTACGGCTCTACAGCAACAAGCGGCGGGGGCGGACCGTGTACAGTGTGGCCAACTATGCCAGAATGTTATGCCAAGGGCTAAACGGACGCTCGTTGAGAGGTGCTCTACCTGTTCAGTCCCGAAGAGAGGTGGTGTGGATTAGTTTTAAAGCGTTACTGTTCCTTTTGCCAGCGGGAACAGTAACGCGTGCACCTAGGACCGTCCGATAGCTAGTCGCTCCTTAAAAAGGGGTGAGGCGTAGTACAGGTTGGCTGATAGCGAGAGGAGTCGGCGCATGAGCTGGAGCCAAAAAGAGACGGCAAGGTTGAGCCACTTCTTGAAGTTCCAGGCGGCGGCGGCCAAGAGGAGATTGCGGGTGTCTCCGGCGAAGCCCTTGAGGTAGTTGCGGGCCAGGCGGTAGTCGCTTTTGAGGTGACCGATAACCGGCTCAATGGCGCAACGGCGGCGGAAGCGTTGGCGCATCAGGCGGGTGTGATGAGGCGTCTGGTCTTTGGGCTTGGGGCCGGGCACGAGGATGGCGGTGTCTCCGATGCGGCGCGTGCCGCGATAGCCCCGGTCGACGATGGCTGCCGTCGGCACGCGACCGGTGAGGGCTTCGGTTTGTTGGAGGACTTCCGGCAACGTGTGACCATCATAGAGGTTTTCTTCGTGCGCCACGGCCCCGACGATGATCCCGCCGGTCTTGGTCAGGACCACGCTGGCCTTGGTGCCGAACTCGTACTTCTTGTGCTCCTTGCCCTTGGCCACGCAGTAGATGTGCGGCTCGTGCAGACTGTAGATTTTGTCGTGGTCGTTTCTCTTCTGCGCCAGCGCCCGGCGGTAAAGAGCGAGATCGTCCTGATGTTTTTCCAGGGCCACCGTCGAGAGTTTTCGTCCGAGTTCCCGCACCAATCGCCCGGCGATGGTCTTTAACTTGCGCGTAGCCCGTTGCGCCTGCTTCACCGTGCGCCAGTGGCCCCGGCCCCGTTGGGCCAAAAGACATTTTCGCACCTCTTTTCGATAATGCCGCCGCAGTTGGATGTCTTCCCGGTCGGCCAGCTTCCAGCACCGGGCGATGACTTTGCGGTAAAGCTTGGTGTCGGTCGGATAGGTCACGTTCTTTTCCTGCACCGTCGTGTCGATCACCACTTCCTTTTCCCCGCCCTTCGGGCCGTGCACACCGATGGACACCGCCAAAATCAACTGCATCCCGGCCTACCCGATCCGGTGGCGGAGGTGGACCAGGTCGCTCGGCTCGCACGGCGCGCCCCACTGCATCTCCGTTTCCCCGCAGAAGTATTGCCAGTAGGGGTTTTCCCGCCATGCCTCCACCACCGTCTCGTCGCCCAGGTCGTGGAGTTGTTTCAGGATGAGCAGCCCCACCATCAGCCGCACCGGCTTGGCCGGTCGCCCCTCCTCGCTGTAAAACGCGCCAAATTCCTCCTCAAAGTCATGCCACGGGATTTTTCCCGCCAGTTGGTAGATCGGTCGCCGCGCATCCAATTGCTCGGCCAGGGTGGGCAATAAAAACGACTTTTGTTCGACGGGCTTTTTCTTGGCTTTCATACTCCCCGTTTCGACCAGTTTTCGGGCCCTTTCGTTCAATTGCTGGTCGATTTATTTTCCTGCTACGGACTAATCCCAGAGGCGAAGACGGGTTTTAAAGGAGCGACTAGCTAAATCCATACCTTGATACAATCTTTTGACATTCTTATAACATTGATCTGACAACTCGTTGGAATGAGTTGCGATAGTCGCGAAATTCAAGATCGGGGGGATGGTCATGGAAATGTATTTCAAAAATTTTCGCGCGTTTTCCAATGTTGGTGCGTTTGGGTATATGATGCGTCGAATTATTCTTTTCAGCGCGGTCATCATCGGTCTCGGCGGCATGAATCTAAGCGCGGACTCTGCCTCCAAAACGTCCCCGTCGGCTTCAACCCCCGTGGCCAAGGCGCTGGAAGAGGCTCAAAAGCTATTCAAGGATCAAAACTGGGCGGAGTCGCGCGACTCGTTCGATCACGCTCGCGAACTCGCCGGGGACTGGCATTCACCGGAGTCGCGGCTTGCGGTTGAGGGGGCCGTGGCCTGTTCCATGAAGCTGAATTTTTGGGACGAGGCCCTCACCCGATCACAGGTTTTTGTCGATCAAAACAAAGGGCGCTTCGAGGAAGCCGTGGGTGAACGTTTTCTGGCCGGGATCTATCTCTGCGTGCCGCATGAAGGGACCAAGCAGGGCGGGGTCTATCATCGCGGCCAATACCTGCAGGGAGTCCGGGTATCGAGTTTCAAGAAGGATCGCAAGGAGGCGATCCACCGCTACGAGCACGCGCGCGATCTGCTGGCCGGGCTGGTCAAGAATATCGGAACTACTACGGACAATCCCGACACGCCGGACAGGCACAAGCTCCTCAACGCGGAACAAATCGGGCTTAATTTTGATCTTGTCGCCGCTCTTTCCAGTCGTGAATACGGTGGTTACGGCGGGTGGGGCTGGTGCTTCTGGTGGTGGGGAAGCTGGGAGCCGGAGGAAGATTCCTCCGCCGTGGAGGAGGCCGATTACGAGCAGCCCCGCGATTATGGACGTTACGCCTCCGAGCAGCAAAAACCGACCGGCCTGCCACTTGGTCCCGACGGTCAGCCTCGTTTCCTCTCGACGCCGGCGAACTATGAGCCGGGTCTGGGTGATGGCCCAAAAATCCGTTTCCTACTTGACGAAGTTCAGCATCTCGATACCTCAGAGTCGCGGGATGACACCGCCCGTGCCTTGTTTCGGCAGGCAATGATTTGCCGCGGGCTTTACGGCCCCGACATCATCGCGCAATGGAACAACCAAGGCACCCGGTACGACCGCTTCGGACACCCTCTCCCAAAATCGCCGGACACGGATACCCCGGCCAAGAAAATCTGGGAACTGGGTGACGACGAAGCCATCGCCATTGCCGGAGGACGCCTGCAAGTCGTCACACTGCCAGCCGGGGAAAGTCCGCTCACATTGTTAAGCCAGATCGAAGCGCGCTGCTCCAGGAGCAGTCTTCTACCTGAGGCGATTTACACCCGCGCCCTCTATTTCCAGAGCCGCCAGCAATTTCCCCAGGCGATTGCCGGGTACGAGAAATTGCTCCGGGCATTCCCCAAGGAAAAGCGGAGCAAGGACGCGCAAGCCCAGATCGATCTCATTCGCAAACCCGGCGTCCTGCTCGATTCAACCGGCATCCATCTTCCCGGAGACAAACCGGTCCTCAGCTATTCGTATCGCAACGCCGGTGAAATCACTTTCAGAGCGCGGAGCTTCGATCTGGCCGGCTATATCAACCATGATCTCGACCACCTCAACGAAACCTACATGTCGCGGATTAACAACCTCGAATCTCAACTCTTCGAGAATAAGAATGACGACTGGAAACCATACGCCAGCAAAATGGCTGCGCAATGGACCGACAAGGTCACGCTGGACCCAGCGAACCGCGTCGATGCGGGCCGAACCGCCGTGCCGTTGACCGAGCCGGGCGCCTACATCATCGAGGCCGATGTTCCGGGCGTGGTCGAACCGTCACGACTGCTGCTCCTGATCACCGATATCGCCATTCTCCACAAAAACATTCCGGACAAGGGCCTCATCTACGTGGCCGATGCGCGCACCGGCCAGCCCCTGGCCCATCATCCTGTTCGCATCGTCGAAACCTGGGAACGATACGACGCGCCCAAAAATACGAACCGTTTTCACGTGATCTCCACAATGCTGAATACGAATCAGGATGGTGCCATCGAGTACCAACGCAAGCAGACGCGTTACGGCAGCAACATCAGCGCCATCGTGTTCGGTGACAACAACCGCATGTCGTTTTCTTTTTTTCAGAACTGGAGCGAATCTGGTTATCCCGCTCCCGGCAGCCAGTTTGAAAACTCAGACGTACCGCGATTTTACATCATCACCGACCGTCCGGTTTACCGGCCCGGCGCGACGGTGAAATTCCGGATCTGGATGCGTGACTATACTCACAGTCAATATTTGAATCCGTATGTGAAACCCGGTTCGGACCAGAATTCGCCGAGCAGAACTGCGAGTGGAATGATCACGACGTACCTTTTCGCGGAACTTTACGACCCCAAGAGCTGCAAGCTGCAGAGTCTCCACATAACGGTCGATGAATCGGGTTCCTTCTCCGGCGAGTACAAGCTCGACGACAAGGCGCCGCTCGGCGTCTATCGCTTCGACGTCAATATCAACGATCCCAAGGATCCCGGCTCCCATCTCATGGAGGTCCTCGGCGGAAATCTTTTTCGCGTCGAGGAGTACAAGAAGCCTGAGTTTGAAGTGAAGGTGACTCCGGCGAAGACCCAGGCTCGACTCGGTGAAAAAGTGACCGCCAAGATCGAAGCGAAGTACTACTTTGGCGCGCCCGTGGCCCAGGGCCACGTCAGTTACAAAGTTTATCGCGAAGACTACCATCATTTCTATTGCGGGCCCGCCGAATACGACTGGCTCTATGGCGCGGGATACGGCCACAATTATTATGCCTATTCGTGGTTTCCATGGTGGGGACGCTGGGTTTTTTTTTATCCGGGCGCTTCTTCTGGCAGCGATCAGGAGACGATGGACCGCCGCAGCGCCGAGAGCGGAACGCGCCACGCCTTGCGTGAACTGGTCGCCCAGGGCGAAGGCCAGCTCAAGCCGGACGGCACCTACGACGTGGAGTTCGATACTGCGCCCGCGTTGCGCGACCTGGGCGACCGCGATCATCGTTACACCATCGAGGCTGAGGTGCGCGACGCCAGCCGCCGCACCATTACCGGCCAGGGCGATGTCAAAGTCACGCGCCAGCAATTCTACGCTTTCGCCGAAACCAGGAACGGCTGGTACATGCCGCAGGAAGACGCCTTTGTCGATGTCCGCACGTTGACCGCGGACAATGTGCCGCTCGCGACTCACGGCAAGGTCACCGTCTATCGCATCCGTTACGAAGGCTCCGGCCAATCGGTCGAAAAAGAAGAGGAAGTCAAAAGCTGGGACGCGGAGACCGACGTCGATGGCCGGCTGTCGTTCAAGTATCCGATTCCAAGCGAGGGCCAGTACCGGGTGAGCTATCTCACGCACGACGACTGGAAGCAGGAGGTGCAGGCCAACACAGTCTTCTGGGTCTGCGGCCCGAAATTCGACGGCCGCGTCTATCGCTTTAATGATCTCGAAATCATCGCCGACAAGCGCACCTACAAGCCGGGCGAGACCGCACATCTCCTCATCAACACGGCGGAGGACAACGACCGCATTCTCTTCAGCGACGATGCTTCCGGAGACATTCTTCGCACCTATCGCTTTATCGATCTGTCTCAGCGCAGCACCGTGATCGACGTTCCGATCACGGATGGGCGGATGCCCAATTTCTTCGTCGAGGCGACCCTCGTCCGCAATGGCCAGGTACATCAGGAAAGCCGCGAACTTTTCGTCCCGCCGAGCAAAAATATGCTCAACCTGACCGTCGAGACGGACAAGGCCGCCTACAAGCCGGGCGAACAGGGCAAAGTCCATGTCAAGCTGACAGATGCCGACGGAAAGCCGGTTTCCGGACACGTCACGCTGACCGCATTCGACGAGTCAATCACCTATATCCAGGATGAATTTGGTCCCTCGCCCAAAATCTTTTTCTATGGACAGCGTCGGGAACATCGACCCTTTGTCGATGCTTCTCTGGATCGCACCTGCAACGCCGATGGATCGCTCGACGCTCCGGAGAATCAACTTTATTTCGACAGCATGCCGGAAGGCTGGCAGGGATTTTTGGGGCTCTCCGGCACCGGGCTGACTCTTAGCGGAAGCAATGTTTTCGGAGTAAGCAACACCTACACGGGGGGAGTCAATATCGACTATAGAGTGCGCGCCCTCGGTATTGGTTCAATTACTACAGACGGGACGGGTTTATCGAATTTAAGCAGTGCTATTTCGACACCTTCCCCGATGGCCTTCACTGGTACGGGGGGGACGATGCTGCTAGGATCCGCTGCTGCTCCGATGGGAGGAGTCTGGGGAAATACGGGCAGTATAGACGAACTCAGCAAATCATCGGCTGATCTTTTGAGGGGAGACAAACCAAGCGGCTTTTTTAACTCTCTCTTCCCTTCCCCCCAACTCGTCAATCCGGCGATCCGCAGCAACTTCGCCGACACCGCCCTCTGGCTGCCTGACCTGAAGACCGACGACAACGGCGTGGCCGAGACCACGATCACGTTTCCCGATTCGCTCACCACCTGGCGCCTGCACGGTTACGGGCTCACCACGACCACGCAGGTCGGTGATAGCATCAACCACGCGATCACGACAAAGAATCTCATCGTGCGATTGGAGGCCCCGCGCTTCTTCATTGAGCGCGACGAAGCCGTTCTCTCAGCCAATGTTCACAATTATCTTGCGACAAGCAAAACGGTGACCGCCGAACTGATCCTGCCTGCCGCCGAGTTGCAATCCCTCGATCAACCCGATCTCCAGCCGGACAAGGACGGCAATCTACATCTCACTGCGTCGGCCAGCGTGGACGCGAAGGGCGAGCATCGTTTCGACTGGCCGGTAAAAGTGCTGAAACAGGGCCTCGCCGTCGTTACGGTCAAGGCGTTGACCAATGAGGAAAGCGACGCCATGCAGTTGGCCTTCCCGGTCCTCGTCCACGGCATCAACAAGATGATCGCGCAGGGTGGATCGTATCGCGTCGCCGACAACGGATCGCGCGACCTCAAGCTCAATCTGCCTGCGGAGATCGATCCCGAGCAGACCAAACTGGAGGTCACGCTTTCTCCCAGCCTCAGTGGGGTGATGATTGATGCGCTTCCCTACCTGGCCGGTTATCCCTACGGCTGCGTGGAGCAGACCATGAGCCGGTTCTATCCCTCGGTCCTGGTCAAGGACACGCTCAAGAAGATGGGTACCGACCTGGAAACCATCGGGAAGCAGCGAAAGCAGATGTATCCGCCCGACCTGAAAAATCGTTTTGGCCAGGAACACGATCCGGTCTTCGATTCGGATGAACTTGATCACATGGTCCAGGCCGGTCTCCGGCGCATCACCAATTTCCAGCATGACGATGGCGGCTGGGGCTGGTGGGCGGAGGATGAGTCTTCTCCCTTCGAGACTGCCTATGTCCTCCAAGGCCTCGACGCGGCCCGTGTGGCCGGGGTTGATATCAATACGGACAGCTATACCAACGGACTTAATTTTCTGCAAAACTCGATTCGGCGCGAATTGGCAAAACCGAAGGACAAACAGGAGCTGGGAGGTTTGGCGACGCAGGCTTACGTGGCCTATATCCTCTCCTTGACCAATCGGCCCAGCAACCAGGATCAGGTCAAATGGCTCGACGAGCTTTACGAAAAGAGAGGCGACCAGAACAACTACGGCAAAGCTCTGCTGGCCCTGACGTTCAAGCTCCGCAAACAGGACGACCGCGCGGCACTTCTGCTGCAAAACATCCTCCAATTCGCCGCCCGTGACGACTCGAATGAAACCGCCTGGATTCGCACGCCACAGGACGGCTGGTGGTTTTGGTGGAACAACGACATCGAAACCAACGCCTGGGTGCTCAAGGCGCTCGTCGTGATCGATCCGAAAAATGATCTCTCGCCCCGCATCGTCAAGTGGCTGCTCAACAATCGGAAGAACGGCACTTACTGGCGTTCGACGCGGGACACGGCCCAGGTCATCGCCGCCATGGTCGATTACATGCGAGCCAGCGGCGAAGGAAATCCCGATTACAACCTGACCGTAAAACTCGATGGTCAGACGGTAAAAAACGTCAAAATCACAAAGGACAACTTTTTCGCTTTTGATAATCGGTTCGTCCTTTATGGCCTCCAGGTCAAACCGGGGCCGCACGTCGTCACGCTTGAAAAGAACGGTTCCGGCGCGCTCTATTACTCCGCCTATCTGAGCTATTTTACCAAGGAAGAAGACATCAAGGGCGCGGGCAATGAGATTTCCGTTGTTCGCGAATATTACCTGCTCAAACCGAAGACCGAAACCGTGAAGGCCCAGACCCGGACTGCAGGTTGGAGTTGGTGGGGTTTTGGTTCGCAAGCCGCCAATCCAGCGGGCCAGGAAAAGCCCGACGACACAACCGCGCGCACGGAATTGCGCTCCGGCTATGATCGCATTCCGTTGCAAAACGGCGATGCCGTCACCAGCGGCGAGCAGATCGAAGTCGTGCTTAAGATTCATTCCAAAAACACTTACGACTACCTCGCCTTCGAGGACATGAAGCCTGCAGGATGTGAACCGGTTGATCTCCGGAGCGGCGGAAAATTTGCCGGAGGACTCTGCCCCAATGTCGAGTTGCGCGACGAAAAGGTGGTTTTCTTCATCGGCCTGCTGGAACAGGGAGATCACATTTTGCGCTACAAACTGCGCGCGGAAACACCCGGTACTTTTCACGCCCTGCCCACTTCCGGTTACGCCATGTACGCCCCCGAGGTTCGCACCATCAGCGATGAGATGCGCCTCAAGATCAAGGACCAATGAAGAAGACAATTAATAAACCCCGGCTCAATGCGGTGTAGTTGACTCAACGACCAAGGAGCCGCGCTTGGACTTGTTTTATCGTTTCGTTGGCATTTCGCGTGCGTTGGTCGCTTCAATTTCGTCATCTCGATCCTCTTTTTCAGCGCATCATTCTCGACTTAAATAAAATAAGTAAAAAATCACACAATATTTTTATCACGCCCAACTTAAGCTATTTATATTAACAATAAAATCCAATTAATATTTCAGAATATCGCGGACTCTTTGTTTAGAGTGGCTATGAAGATGGTCAGTCAACATTAGCTTTTTCTCGCTAACCAGTTTCAATCTTATGAAAAGGCGGACGTGGGGAGAGTGAACAGTTTTGCATTGAAGCTTCACGCTCGGTCTGGGCTGGGTAAAACGAAGGTGTCTAGAGAACGCGCCGGGAAAATCGGAAGCCTCCTCCGCACTGGAGGAGGCTGACCCGCAACGTTCCCGTCACCGCCCCGCGCCGAAAGAAAAACATCTGCCGGATGATCTGCCCGTCGTCGAAGAGGTGCTTGATCCCGAGGAGGTAAAGGAAGCTCCGCAACAGTGGCGCTGCATCGGCTCGGAAGTCAGCGAGCAACTCGATTACGAGCCGGCCCGGTTCCTGAAACGAAGACTGGTGAGGCGCAAGTATGTCTCGCGCCAAAATCCAGAGGATGCTCCGGTTACGACAGGCAGCGTAGAACTACGACTCGCCATCGTAAGTGTCGTAGGTGAGTACTCTTTTGAAGGTCGCTCCAAAAGTGAAAACTCAGAAGACAGTTTTCGCTCGCCGCGCTTTGCAGGGCGGTCGGCTAGATTTGATGCCGCACGCCGTTTAGAGCAGGAGAATAAAACTCTGGGGAGAATAGGCCTGCAAGTCGTCCCAGATGACTGCGGCTGCATCATCGAGCAGGAGGAATACCCGGTGGCTTCGCGCCAGCCCGCCTCCCGACAGGACCTGAGTGTCTGTCTCCAACACTTCGCATGTGGTGATTGCGGAAAACCGGGCCTCGATCATCCGGCTTTGGCCCGCTGCAGGACGAGCGAACCGTAAGGCGCAAGTATAAGGGCATCGGGCAAGGGCTCGGCATCGACGGCATTTTCCCATCCGCCATCAAGCTTGGGAAAAGTGTGCGATTGCGGGGTGAAATTCAACAGGAAGAGGTATTCGCGTTTATGGGAGATGCGCAAACGAATATCGACTCCTGCAGGCACGGTCGAGCGCCACGGATTGACGAGGGAAAGCTCTCGGGTGATTTTGGTAACAAAATCATTCACGAAGTGGTCGTCGCTACGAAACGCAACATAGTACGCGCGCCCTTTTCCGTAGGTGTTTACCGTCACGCACGGTTCGCCCGAGTAGAATTCGGAACCGTAGTGGGCGATGGGAATGGCGGTGTCGAGACGGAGCCGTTCGCAGACTTCATGCGCGATGTAGTCGCCGCTGAGCACGGACAATTTGGGTGAGGGGACAATGCGCACTTTTTCGCCGTCATGAAGCGCGTCGGCTTCCTCAACCCAGAGGCCGAGCAGCTTGCGCAACGGGCCTGGCTGGCCTCCCATGAAAATGAGATCATCCTCGTTGACGGTCCCCGTTTGGGTGGTGACGACGAGCGTGCCTCCAGCGCCAACAAACATTTCGAGCCGTTCAGCCACCCCGGGTTTGAGGAGATAAAGCATCGGAGCGATGATGAGCTTGTAACTGTCGAAAGTGCAGTTTTCGTCAATCAGATCGGCGGGAAGCGAGAGCCACCAGAGACCGCGATAGTATTGTTCGACTTCCTCAGCGCCATTTTTTTTGTCGTTGCGCAAGCCCATGTACGCTTCGATGGCCCAAAGATTGTTCCAGTCGTAGATGAGCGCGATGTCGCGCTGGACGGAGGAACCCGCGACGCCGGGAATCTTCGACAACACGCGGCCCAGCTCGGCGACGTCGCGGAAAACGCGCGTATCCTCATGGCCGCAATGGTCGATAACGGCACCGTGGAATTTTTCGGACGAGCCGCGGCTTTTGCGCCACTGGAAATACATCACCGCGTCGGAGCCATGCGCGACAGCCTGCAGTGAGGCAAGTTGATTCATGCCGGGACGCTTGAGTTTGTTGACGGGGCGCCAATTGACCACGCTGGGAGCGCTTTCCGTGAGAAGGAACGGCTGCCCTCCTTTCAAGGAACGGAAGGCATCATGCACCATGGCGGCGCCCACAGCCTCGTGTGTTTCCGTCTCGGGAATGGAATGCCAATAGGGGTAGCTGTCCCAACCGACGAAATCGAGCTCCTTAGCGAAGGCAAAATAGTCGAGACCGCGATAGAGACCCATGAAGTTGGTCATGACCGGCGTCTTCTGATCGGCTTCGCGTATCGCGGTGACTTCGGAGCGGAAGTAGTCAATGGTCTGTGCGGTGATAAATCGACGCCACGCGAGAGTATGCCCGTGGACTTGGGTTTCTCCGCGAGCGGAGGGGGGATCAATTTGCTCCCAATCGGTGTAGCGATGGCTCCAGAACGAAGTCCACCACGCCGCGTTCAAGGCGTCGAGCGTCTGGTAGCGATCCTTCAGCCAACCTTGAAACGCCTTTTTGCACAAGGGGCAATGGCATTCACCGGAGAACTCGTTGGAGACGTGCCAGAGGATAACGGAGTCACTCGCGCCGTAGCGTTGCGCCAGGCGGCGATTGACCTCCGCAGTTTTTTGGCGGAACAAGGGCGAAGTGAGACAGTGGTTGTGGCGCTGGCCAAAAAGATTGCGAACGCCGTATTCGTTGACCCGCAAGACTTCCGGATAACGTTGGGAGAGCCACGGAGGACGCGCTCCGCTCGGCGTGGCGAGGAAAATGGAAATCCCGCCGCGCTGGAGTTGACTGACGATGTCGTCCAGCCACTCGAAATCAAATCGACCTTCTTCCGGCTCGAGATGGGACCAGGAGAAAATTCCGAGAGAGACGACGTTAACGCCAGCTTTCTTCATGAGCCGGATATCTTCGGGCCAGACATCCCGCGGCCATTGTTCGGGATTGTAATCGCCACCGTAAAGGATTTTAGCGGGAGATATTTTCCAAGGCATTTTCATGTGTAATGGATTGTAATTGCTTTGAGTGATTTGTAACTAAAGATCAACCTCCCTTGTAAGACAAATCGCACGTCTTTTATTATTAATAGTTTATAGCTTGATAACGTGGAAAAGCGGCTTGCGAAACGACATTTTTGAAGGGGCCGGAGAATCTGAAAAACTTCATGCTACCCATCGGCTGCGCCATCGCTGCGGGCGTCTTTATCCGCTTGTTCCTGTATGGTCAGACATAGCTATGCTCGATCAGATCGGCTTGGAAGAAGTCGAAGTCGTGCGTGTCGGTATCGTTTTGCCACTGGCCGATGCGGGTGGTATCGACCGGAATTTTCGCAAGTGGGAAGCCGAGATACTCTTTCAACCGAAGAAGAGTCTGGTCTTGTTTCAGAACGAAATCCTCAAAGCGGACTGTCTGCCAGTGTTTGGGCTTGGGCGTGGCCTTGACGAGTTCCACCTGGTATTCCCAACTGATGGCGCGACGAAGGCGGGTGTCCTCGGTCTTGTCGTAGGAGATGCCGAATTTAGAAAGATCGTCGGTGACATGGCCACCGAGGATGCAGTCGCGTGGATCCCGAATCCAATAAATGTAATGGATGTCGGGAAAAAGTCGTGCGATCCATGGGAAAACCAGGGTGGTTTCCGGAATTTTCCAGCCTTTACGCGGAGTATCACTAGCCAACACCGACGCCAGATAGGACTCGATCAAGCGGGTGAAAGCCGGGTCAATCGGCACGGTATGCAGTTTCGAGAAATCCCAGCGATTGTGGCCAAGATAAGTGACGTGGCGGGCCATGACACGGCACGCTTCGTACATGTCTTGCGGCGGGATCAGGTCGCCAGACACGTTAATCTCGGCTCCCATATAGACGCCGCTGGTGCTGAGCGTGTGAGACATGGCCCGGGTGCCGGAGTGTCCACGGCCAATGACGGTAATCATCATGGCTTAGAGCGTTCTTTGCCCGCGTTGCGTTTTGAGCTCTTTGGTTTGCAAGGACTTTGCTGCACCGGGAGAACCGATGTGCATGGACTCGTAGGCCTGTTGTGAAGTCTTAAACGGGCCGCATCCCTTGCCGTGCCAGTTCAGATTGGTGTAGATGGGATCACGGCGGCCGGTTTCCTTCTCGCGCTTGGCGATCCAGGCCTGCATTCGCGCTTCAAGCGTAGCGACAATACCCGGCTCATGCTTCGCCAGATTGACCGTTTCACCGGGGTCGCGGATCAGGTCATAGAGTTCCACCTCGGGTTTGAAATGGAAGTCGGGTTCGAGAGCATGGATGAGTTTCCACTGCGGTGTTCGCCAGCCGTGCTTGCGCATCCAGGTACATTCCGTGATATAAAACTCCGGCTCGGCTACGCGTGGCTGCCCCTTCATCAGCGGCACCAGGCTGCGTCCGTTAAAGGGAATATTTGTTTTGATGTCCATGAGGTCGAGAATGGTCGGCGTCACGTCTTTCATTGCGCAAATGTCCTTGAAGCGCGCTTGAGCCGGCACTTTGCCCGGCCAGATAAACACAAGAGGTACCGTAAGGGTGCATTCGTAGAGGCCGTGGTGATCGTAATAGCAATCGTGTTCATCCAGCGTTTCACCATGGTCGGAATCGATCACCACGAGCGTTTCCTCCTCGATGCCCAGCTCAGCAATCTGGGCGAAGATGTTCGCAATGGCGGCATCCATATAAGCGACCGCGCCGTCATACTGGGCGTTGACGTATTCTTTGTCAGTGCAGCCGGGGGGGAACCAACTGGCGAAATAATCGCAGAAGGGCTTGAAGGCGAATGCAGCATCGAGTGATCGGTTTTTCTTATCAAGTTCGTTGCCAGAATAGAACATCCGCTCAAACGGCCCCGGCGGTAGATAGGGCGAATGGGGATCCATATGCCGGACGAAGAGGAAGAACGGTTTCTTTTCACCTGCCAAACGTTTCAATTCGGGGAGAGCCACGGTATTGAGTTTTTCCGCCTTGGGACTGCGTCCTTTTTCCCACGAACCCCAACCCTCGAAATCGAGATACTTCTCAAATCCGCGAGAGGCGGGGTTGCCGCTGAAGCCGACACAGGTTGTGTTGTATCCGGCCTTGCCGAGGATTTCCGGCAGCGTTTTGAGATGCTTGCCGATGCTGCCCTCATGACGCAACGCCACAACGTCCGTGCCAAAACAATCCATGCCGGTAAACATCGATGTGTAGCCCGGTGTCGTGGGAATGCTCGGGCTAAAGAGATTTTCGAATACGGTGCCGCCCGCTGCGTACTTGTCAATGTGGGGCGTGGTTAACCGCGGATAGCCATAAAGGCTCATGTGGTCGCGCCGAAGACTATCGATGCCGATGAGGATGAGATTGGGTTTTTGCTTCATGTTGAGTTTATGGATTGATTTAAAGATTAATCCGTTTGGCCGCCTGCGAGGATTCGTGGCAGGCGAGAATAAGGCGGAGAACGTCCCGTCCTTCGGCGGCCGTGGCAATTGGCGGACGACGGCCATGAAGAAACTCCGCCAAGGGCTCGGCCAAGGCCTTGATCCGTTCGCCATGCCCGACCGGGGACGAAATCCCGCTGTCAACCCAGTCCTTGTCGCCACGCAAAACCCATTTTAATCCCACCGCATTCTTTGATCGCGGAAAATTGCAGCTTGGAGCATCCCCGTAATTTTGGATGGCGCAGCCTTTCTCGCCGACGATCTCGGTTGTGTTCTCCCCGGCCATGCAGGTGAAAGAACTGACCACTTCCGCAAAGGCGCCATCGGCGGTGCGAAACACCGCGATCCCATGATCATCTGGCACTTTTGGATTCATGAGGGTGTCGATTTCCGCGAAAACAGTGCGCGGCCAGCCGAGCAACCAGTAGATAAAATCAACCGCGTGTGCCGCGTCATCGGCCCACATTCCGCGATTCAGCTCGGGCTTGGCGTGCCAGGAATTCTCGAACCCATCCCACAGGTGGGTGCTCAGTCCATGCCGGCGCCGGACCATGAGCGTCCGTCCGAGAACGCCCTCCTGAACAAGCTGTTTCATGCGCAAGTTCTGCGGATCCACGCGCATCTGCCACGCCAAGGTGAAGGGCACTCCGGTCTCTTCAACCGTCGCAACGATCTCATCGGCTTGGGCCAGGGTGAGCGAGATCGGTTTCTGAAGGACAATTTTTTTCCCGGCTCGCGCCGCTGCGATCACCAGATCGGCGTGCAGCGATGTTTCCGCGCCAATGACGACTGCGTCAATTCCAGGTTGCGCCAATAGTTCGACGGGTTCCCCGAAGGCCCGAAGACTTCGCTTTCCGGTAACCTCGGCAAGGCGCACCGGATCGTGGTCCCAAACGGACACAACCTCGATACCAAGGTCAGGCTGGTCTCTCCAGATATCGCAATACATGCCCACATGTCCGTGGGCGAATCCGAGAATAGCGACCTTCATATCGATAGGTTAGCCTAGCGATTCCCGCAGACCTGAAGGCAGGCCTGCATGTGCCCGCGCGATTCGGCCGCAATGGCAACGCAGCGCGGAAGTTCGTAAGCTTTTGCGCCGATGACTTCAAGGTCAACCGGACCAGTATAGCCATGTTCGTGGAGCACGCGGATATAACCGGGCAAATTGATGTCCCCGCGTCCGTTGGCTTGCATTTCCGGGGTGCCGGGATTCTGTTGCCGACCTTTGCAGTCGCGGATATGGACGTGCTTGATTCTGTCGACGACCGCTCGCAACGCCTCGACGGGATCTTCGTTCGCGCGGTAGATGTGGCTGGGATCCATGTCGAGGCCGAAGGATTTCGAGGAGATCGCCTTCAACGCGCGCAGTGTGGTGGGCGTGTTGTAGATCGCCGCGCCTACATGTGCCTTGACGCACAGGGTGACGCCGTAACGACTGGCCATCTCGGCGAGCATTCCGAGCGATTCGATCGACTGTTGCAAGGTCGCTTCGTCATCGCTCTTGCCACCAGGACCGCAGTTGATGATCGGGCAGCCGATCTCAACCGCAGCCTGAAACGCGGCTTCCATTTTCGCCGGATCCTGCGAGGGCTGTTCCATTGCCAATATGGGCAGATTGTACTCTTGGGAGAGCTTGCGGATGGCTGGCCCACATTCCTTCCAACGATCCAGCACGAGGTGTTCGCTCATGCCGTCGATGGCGGAGATTTCGATGCCGTCGTAACCGCAGGCGACGGTGTACTTAAAGGCGGTTTCCATGTCATGGCCGCCGAAGAGGACTGAGTTGACACCAAGTTTCATAAAATTAGAAGTCGCGAGGATTACGATTGAGGGAGGGAAGCGGATGCGGACGCACGAGAACACCGCCCTGCTCGTAAGACTCAATGGCCGCGAAGGTGTATTCGAGGGTCGCCAGGGCATCGCGACCCGAGGCGCGGAGTGTGTGCTTCGGCACGCGATTGGTTACGTCTTCGAGGTAAGCGTGGATGCGCGTTGGGAAAGTTACGCCAAAATCTTTGATGCCTGTATCTGTGACAACGGGAGTGGGCTGTTGACCCAGGCCAAGTTTCTCCCCGGGTTGAGGCGCCGGGTAATAGGTCAGTTTTTCCACACAGTTTTCGATACAGAACGTACCCTTGGTTCCACCCAGCTCAAAGCTCCACCAGCCACCCTGTCCCATCGTCGCGTCACCGCGTTGGCTGAACATGTAGCCGATGCAACCGTTTTCGAAACGGACGTGGATACTGGCGATGGAAACCATCAGATCGTTCGCATGCCTTCGGTAACTTGGACGGTCCATGAACGCCTGAAGATGGGTGATGTCGCCGCAAAAATGACGCATCAGGCTAAATGGATGCGCGAGGAATGCTTTAACATGTGCATAAGGAAAACCGTCGAAGTTGGGGCCGCCTCCTGGATTGTAACCAGCCTCGCCGCCGATGAATCCCATTCGGTGCAGACAATAGACTTGTTCTCCAATCTTTCCATCGGTCATGAGTTGCCGGGCATCGCGGGCGGGGTCGGTAAAGAAATGGTTCAGATTGCATCCGAGGTAGAGATCCTTTTCCGCTGCGAGTTGCACCATCTGGCGGGCTTCGTTGATATCATTGGAAATGGGTTTCTCTACCAACACATGCTTGCCGGCGTTCAAGGCAGTCATCGTTGGCTCGAAGTGCCAGCTGCCATTCTCGCTGCCGCCAGTGGTGACGTCGACAATGTTCAACTCGGGATGCGCGTCGAGCATATCCGTGAGTTTATAGTAGGCCTTGACGTTGTGTTTTGCGGCGAGATCGTCTGCGCGGCTCTTGATCACATCGCAAACCGCGACAAGCTTTGCGAGCGGATCGGCCGCGTGGCTCTTCGCGTGCATCTCTCCGATCCCCCTTAACCCAACTAATCCAACGTTCAGTGGCATGATGGTGTCCTCATTTGATGGCGCAGACTATAACCAAAACGGCGATGGACGTCCTTGACGATCCTTCCAAAAATCTGGATGATCCTATCACAGGCATGAAACGCATTCGCAGGATTATGGCGCACGATGTCTTCCCCGATCGAAACTTCCGTCTCCGTGTCATGCGGATTTCCCCGCATGAGATGTCCCAACACCAGCATACGCACGATTTTGAAGAGCTGGTACTCATCCTGGATGGCCACGGCAAACATCAGGTTGGAGAGGAAGTTTACGACCTCAGTGCAGGGGATGTCTTTGTCATGCTGGGTAACATGAGCCACTGTTATCCGGAAACAAGTCACCTCTCTCTTATCAATTTACTGTACGATACTTCCAACCTGCGATTGCCGCGTGCGGATCTCGGCGCCCTTCCCGGCTACCATGCGCTTTTTCAAGTTGAGCCGAGGCTCCGGCAACAGCAACGCTTCCAAAGCCGGCTAAAACTGGACATGGCCGAACTGGGGAGGCTGGCCGGTCTGATTGCGGAACTGGAAGCCGAGGTGCGCTCGAAAGCGCCTGGCTCTCACTTCCTGGCCACGGCCCATTTCATGCGGGTCATGGGGTTACTTGCACGGGCTTACGCGCGCATGCCGGTCGGGAAGGAGCGGCCCCTCAACCAGATCAGCGAGCTTCTGGGCCATATGGAACAACACTACGCCGAGCCCTTGACGATTGATGATCTCGCCAAAAAAGCGCGCATGACGCAGAGCACGCTGTTTCGCGTTTTTCGTCATATCATGGGCCGCTCTCCGCTGGATTACCTGATCCAGTTGAGGGTCGGCAAAGCCGCGCAGATCCTGCGCCGCGAACCGTTGCGAATCTCCGAAGTAAGCGATGCGGTTGGATTCAGTGACAGCAATTATTTCTCGCGTCAGTTCCATAAGATCATGGGGGTCAGCCCGCGAGGATACCGACTCCGTTCCCGGTAAAACTGTGTCAACGAACCCGGACGATCGTTCCCTTTGTCAACGACTCGATCGCCGCCTGCAATACCTTCTGTGCAGCCAATCCGTCCGCGCCACTTCCATCAATTTTGGCGGGGGCGCAGCCAGCAGAAACTTGCTCCAGAAAACTGTGAATGCGATCGCGAAACGTTTCTTCGAAATCCCGGAACCCGCCGAATACTGGATTGGTGTAAACCGTTTTCTCCAAGTTGCCTGCCGGGTAAAGGGTGGCTTCGCGCCACATGTCTTCCAGCACGAATCGTCCGCGCGTCCCGGCAACCTCGCAGCGTTCCATCGGGTGACCGCGCTCGATATCGTAGGAGCCGGTCAGCCCGCCGATACAACCATTCTTGAACCGGAAACTAAAATGAGCTGTGCTCCAGATTTTTCGTCCCGGTGCCTTGGTGGCGAAACACTGCACGGCTTCGAGATCGCCGCAAAAGTAACGCATGATATCAACTGTGTGCGGATGAAGCGCCTTGATCTGAAAGTAGGGTGAGCTTTCCACCGGGTTCTTGATCCACATGCTCATGTTGATAAAAAGCAGGTGCCCCAGCCGGCCTTCATTCACCCACTTCTTCGCTAATCGAGCAGCCGGAGTGAATCGATGATTGAGGTTGATGCCGTAGCACCGCCGCTTCATCCGCGCCTTGGCGACCATCATTTTCGCCTGCACGATATCGTTGGAAATCGGTTTCTCACCGAGAACGTGGCAGCCGGCATCCAAGGCTTGCATCGTCGGCTCAAAGTGATCGCTGCCATACTCGTAACCACCCGTACAAATGCTGCACACCTCTGGCTTCAATGCCGCGAATATCTTCTGCGCATTGTAGAAGGCCGGCACGCCCAGGCGGGCTGCCGCCGCATCCGCGCGATCTTTGAGAATGTCACACACGCCAACCAATTCGGCGAGCGGATCAGCCTTGTAGATATCGGCATGTCGGTTGCCGATCCCACCCACCCCAATAACGACGGTTCGCAACTTGGATTTCATCAAGTGCAAGCCATTCGGCGGTGTGTTGCGCCATCAAGCAAGCAAAAAAAGTTTTCTGCCATTGGGAACCGTGCCTGATCGAGATGGAATACTTCAAGGAAAGACTCTGAGATCTGGCAGTTGTCGGGGTTGGTATGATCTCTTTCATATGCGCCCAGCATTTCTGGCAAATGGAGTGGCGGCAACGGCGTCCCGGCGCGCCTCGATAAACGGTGGCCTGATCCAAGGTGGAATGGTTGATCAACCGTCAACATCCGGGAGGATTTGCCTCGCGTCTTGAGCGGACGATTATTTTAGGGTTCGCAGATAGGAGACTAAAGCAGCCGCCTTGGCCTTATCGTATTTTTTGGCAAAGGAGGGCATTTCGCCCTTGATGCCTTTTTTGACTACGATGGCGATGTGGGAATTGCTGATGGCAAGATTATGGAGATCAGGCCCTTCTTCGCCGCCGTGCGCATCCTCGGCATGACAATGTGAGCAGCTCATGTTGTAAAATTGACGCCCCTGCTCCACGAGTTCGGGGGATGCCGTCGCTTGCGGAAACGATATCCTTTTCGTCGAGCCAGGTCCTGTTCCGCTCAACATTTGAATCGGCCAGGCCAACAGCCAGGCGCCAACCACGGAAACCGAGGCGGCCAGCAGGGCCGATTTCATAGCTTTTGTTTCGAGCGAAGGCTCCATCTTTTCCGTTGAGTTAGGAATTCAAGACCATTTCACCGCCCCAATAACCCGCTCCAGCCATCAGACCGGCGGTGATAAACAGGACGGCAAGGTAAAAAGCGAAGCTTCGTCGGGAAGCTTTGTCGTTCATCAAGACGCGCCAAACCGCCAGGCCAACCAGCCCGGCAAAAGCGGGCCAGACAAAGAGGTGATGCCAGAGAAGGGCGTCGTGTCCCAGTGGCTCGCCTCGGGCCATAACCAGGCCGGAAAGCACCGCCGGGAATGTGCCCAGTGCTCCGAGAACAACGGCGTAATAACCGGCGCTACGAAGGCTTTGTTGGTGGCGCGATGTTTCGGGCAAAATATATCCGAGGCCTTCAAACAATGCCGCCGCCATGGTCAACGCCAACGGAAAATGGGTGCTGGCGCCATGCAACTTCGGCCACAATGTTGGATCGATTAACATTTTCGTGCGTTGTGCGGATTTTCAGGCCAAGGTCGAATCGACGATGGCGAGATGATGGTCCACCTCAACGTAATTGACGCTGGTCAGTCCCAACATGCCGCGCAGTTTATCAGAGGGAACAACCATCGGTCCAGGTTTTGGCGCGGTGCCGGGTGCCGGTTGCGGAAATCCGGTGGCGCGCGCGGTATGAAAAGTGATGTTTCCTTCAACCTTTTGGACGATCTGGTGAATATGGCCGTTGAGCACGGTGACTGAACCGAAGCGCTTCAGCATCTCCAGTGCTTGCACGCCGTCCGAGGTGCCCCAGCCCCATTGGGCATAGACTTCCCAGAGGGGAACATGGGCAAAGACAACGATGGGCGTGCTGGTCGATACAGGCGCGAGATCCTTCCACAACCAATCGAGTTGCTCCGGCCCAAGAATGCCCAGGCTTTGTTCGGCCTTGCCGAAAACATTGACCAGCCCGACAAAGTGGACTCCCTTTTGGTCGAAGCTGTACCAGCCATGCCCCTGGGTCCCTTTTCCAAAACGTTGCAGATATTGAGCGCCATCGTCGTTGAGGATGTCGTGTTCGCCCGGCACAAAGAAAACCTGCGAAGTTTTCGCATCCTTGAGCGCCTGTTCCACCGTATCGAATTCATCCGCCTGCGCGAGATGGGTCAAGTCTCCGGTATGGAGAATAAACTCGGGTGCTTTGGGCAGTGCATTGATGCGTTTGATCGCCTCTTGAAACGTGGCCGTAACGTCCTTGTTGGCCGCCTTGTTGAAGCCGATGTGGCTGTCGCTGATCTGGACAAAGTTGAGTTCAGCTGTCGCAATTGGCGAGGTGCCGGCCGGAGTATCACCCAGGGCATGAGACGTGAACACGCCGCCGGTGATCGACCAGACCATGCCCGTACCGGCCCAGCCCATGCATTTGAGAAAGCCACGGCGGTCGATGCCGTCGCGGCTGGTATCGTTGAGAATGATGTCATTTTTCATAAGAGTAGTTTGTCCTGTTTTTTTGGTTGGCCGTTTGAGAGCATGAAGATCCGACATGGGCCTTCTACTTGCTCTACCGGCGGCGGGGATGATTTATTCCCGGCCGGAAAAAGAATTTTTTTGGGAATAAAATCAGTCGAAACGGCGTATCACTATGATGGAGCAACATCGTGACGCGGGTGAGGGCCATCCGATCCGGCAAGACTTTGAACAGGTCTTCCTGCCTCATTTGGATGCCGCTTACAATCTGGCGCGATGGCTCTTGCGCAACGACCATGATGCCGAAGATGCCGTGCAGGAGGCCTACCTGCGTGCATACAAGGCCTTCCCTCGTTTCCGCGGCGGAGACGGCAAGGCATGGTTTATGACGATCTTACGAAATGTTTGTTACACGGCGATAAAAAGGCTGAGGAGTCATGAGACACCCGAACCTTTTGACGAGGAAATCCATCATCCAACCGGCGATTCGGATGCCCAGGAGGCGTTCCGGCAGAAGGCCAATGCTGAAACCTTGAAGCAAGCGCTGGAGAAATTGCCGGACGAGTTCCGGGAGATGATCGCGCTTCACGACCTGGAAGGGCTCGCCTACAAAGAGATCGCCATGGTCGTCGGGATACCTATCGGCACGGTCATGTCGCGGCTGGCTCGGGCTCGGGGAAGATTACGCATCGAGATCATGGCCTCATCGGCCAGGGAGGCATCCTCATGAACCACGAAGAAGTCACGCGTTTGCTCGGCCCTTACCTGGACGGCGAATTGGATCTTACCACTTGGATGAAGCTGGAGGAGCATCTGGCGGGTTGTCCGGTCTGCCAGCAAAAAATGGAGCAGGCGCAGTTCTTGATCGGTCTCGTCCGTGAGGAGGCGCCCCGTTTCCAGGCGTCGCCTTTTCTGAAAACACGCATCCGGGCTTCCTTGCGGGAAGCCGAAAAACCGAAGTGGAAGGGGAAGTGGACTTATCCAATACCCGCTGCGTTTCCAGAGTTTGGTATTTTGGCCTGTATAGCCGCCATCATGCTCGTCACTCCGATCATACTTTGGCTGTTTTCATCTTCCACCTCTTTAAGCCTCACCCGTGAAGCAGTCGCTGACCACGTCCGCTCGTTGCAGGCCAATCACCTGATGGACGTGGCCTCGACAGATCAGCACACGGTCAAGCCCTGGTTTGCGGGCAAACTCGACTATTCCCCGCAAGTCATCGATTTGACGTCTTCCGGTTATCCCTTGATTGGCGGACGGCTCGATGTTTTGGACCACCGCGACGTTGCCGCCATTATTTATCAGCGTCGCCAACACCACATCAACCTTTTCATCTGGCCTGCTGGCTCATCGACCGTCCACGGCCAATCCTCTGAACAAGATGGGTTCCATGTCATTGAATGGGCGAAATCCGGGATGAACTACCTGGCCGTCTCGGATTTGAATGAAAAGGAATTGAGCGATTTTGTGAAGATGATTCAGGATCAAACCGACTAAGTTGGAGTCAGAGCGATAATGGCGTAGAAGTCCTGCGGGCTTTTGTTTTTACCATGACCAATATCAAACCAAGCGCGGAGATTATCGCGCATCGCGGAAGCAGCTACCTTGCCCCGGAAAATACGCTCGCCTCATTTCAACTGGGCTGGCAGGAAACCACGACCTGCGAATTGGATATTCAACCAACTTTGGATGGCAGGTTGTTGGTCATTCACGATGCGTCCGCCAAGCGCACGACAGGAACCGATTTTGCGGTTGCGGAACACACATTAAGCGAACTGCAGCAACTTGACGCGGGTTCATGGAAGGGACTTCAGTGGAAAGGAGAAAAACTGCCGTCCCTTGATGAGGTGTTCGCCGCCATGCCTGAGGACAAACGACTTCTTATTGAGATCAAGGCCGGCCCCGAAGTCATTCCCGAATTAAGCTGTGTCATCCATGCCTCAGACAAAGAGAAGCAATTGGCGCTTCAAAGTTTCTCCTATCCTGCCTGCGTCGAAGCCAGGAAAGCCTTTCCCAACATTTCTCTTTATCTTCTCATCGCGTCGCAACAAAATCTGTTGACCCTGGCGTGGCGGCACACGTCGGACGACGCGATTTTGAAGGCCACAGTCGCGGGATTGGATGGCATCAACGTCGATGAAAACGCTCTTACGCATGTCGACGATGTTCAAAAAATTCATTCGGCCGGGCTGAAAGTCCATGTCTGGACTATTGATGAAGTCAGTGACGCAAAAAGGCTGCTCGATCTGGGGGTTGATGGCCTCATCACCAATCGCCCCGGTTGGTTGAAAGACCAACTGGCCTCTTATCGGAATCTGTCGGCAAAATAGGGCAGGACTGCTTCGGGAGTGGGTTTCACTCAATTATCATTGGCACCATCAGTCATCGATGTGGGCATAAGATCTCACCACTTATTAAAGGTGGCAGTGAAGGGCACAGGTGAGCCTATGTTGGTCCTAGTTGTCGGGAATAGATCGTAGCGTTACCTTCGCGCGGGAGAACCAGATCGCCTCGCGCTTGCGCTGGAACTTGGTCGCGTAGGGTGCATCGCGAATGACTTCTTCCAGGTTTTTCCGGGCCTCGGCATACTCCTTTTTCTTGATGAGTAGGTCGGCGTATTGCACGCGCGCGCGCGGATAGCCGTAGAGACTCAACACCTGCCTCCACGTCGCCAGGGCCGTATCGATCTGCCCCGTCGCGGCCTGCGTCTCAGCCAGGGTCATCAGGGTATAGCCGTAGTCGTGTTTCGGATTTTGGGCGCAGACAGATTCGAGCAGAGGCAATGCCTCCTGCGGTTTGCCCCGGCGGACCAGACAGTTGCCGAGATGAGCCCGGATGTCGTCGTCCTTCGGGTCACGTTCATAGGCCGCGCGGTAGCTCGCTTCGGCCTGGTCGAGCTTGCCTTGGCTGAAATAGATATCGGCCAGTTGCAGGTGATGGTGCGGTTTGTCGAGGTGATGGATGTCAGCCTGAAGCCGCTTGATTTGCCGGCGGTCGGCCGCTCCCGGCAGCTCGAAACCGGCCATGGGATTGCCTCCGCCCGAGGCGCGATACACCATGAAAAAATAGAGCAGCGCACTGAATCCGGAAAAAAAGAAGATAAACGCCGCCCAGATGTAATCTCCATTCCGGACGGCATGGACGAACATCCACACCGTGAAGACAAAGACGAGAAGCGCGAAAATCGTTCCACTGATTCCCAGTCCTCCGTTGAATATCTGAAAAAAGTAGTTCAGCATGTGTCCCGCTAAGTCCTCCCAGACTCTCCGTCCCGCGTCAACCGGGATCGGAGGTAGACTATGTCGAGTCGGCTTGATCCCCCTAAGAAACTTCCCCAAACTAGCAGCTCAATTAACGTCGTAATAGTTTGGTTTATAATAGGTTATGTTCTAATCGAATCACCTTTCCGAATATTATCGAGTCACAATTGTTGCTGCCGAAAACTTCACCCGAGTCTTGACACCGTTAACCTTTCTCGTAGGGTTATCAGTTTAACTAATCCAAAACTATGGTTCCTATCTCTCAAGCATGGACGGTTGCCTCCTACGTTATTTCCCAAAAGCTTAAAGGGCGCAAGCGCTATCCACTCGTATTGATGCTTGAACCTCTCTTTCGCTGCAACTTGGCCTGTGCCGGTTGCGGCAAGATCCAGTATCCCGACCACGTCCTCAACAAGCGCCTGACGCCGCAGCAATGTTTCGACGCGGTCGAGGAATGCGGCGCGCCCATGGTCAGCATCCCGGGCGGAGAACCCCTCATCCACAACGAAATCGACCAGATTGTGGCGGGTCTTGTGGAACGCAAAAAATATATCTACCTCTGCACCAATGCGTTGCTCTTGAAGCGCAAGCTCGACCTCTTCACGCCCTCAAAGTACCTCACCTTTTCCGTACACATGGACGGCTTGAAGCAAGACCACGACACCGCCGTCTGCCGCGATGGCACGTTCGACATTGCCGTGGAGGCGATCAAGGAAGCGGTCAAACGGGGCTTCCGGGTCACCACCAACACGACCCTATTCCATGGCGCAAATCCGTCCCATGTTCGCGAGTTCTTTGATGAAATGATGGGCCTCGGCGTCGAGGGCATGATGCTTTCGCCCGGTTACACCTACGAGAAGGCTCCCGACCAGGAAAACTTCCTCCACCGTGACCAGACCAAGGCCCTCTTCAAGCAGATTCTCCAGAATCCCAAGAAGACATGGAAGTTCAACCTCTCGCCGCTGTTCCTCAAGTTCCTTCAGGGCGATCTCGATTTTGCGTGCACCCCGTGGGGCAGCCCTGCCTATAACGTCTTCGGCTGGCAAAAACCGTGCTACCTCCTCCAGGACGGCTACGTCAGCACATTCAAGGAATATCTCGAGTCGACCGACTGGGACAATTACGGCAACAAGAGCGACAACCCGAAATGCCAGGATTGCATGGTCCATTGCGGTTTTGAACCCTCTGCGGTCGATGCCACCTTTGGTTCGTTCTCCGGCTTCCTCCAGACTGCCAAAGCGACAATGGGGGCCTAGGCCTCTGGTCGCGTGCGCCAGCCTTGGTTTAAAATACTTATGCCAGCAGACATCAAGACCCATCCCTCCTCGCATCGCCAAGCCTCGCTTGAAGGCGCCGTCTTCACCTTTCAATCGGAAGCTGATCGCGTCGAGGCGATTGACAAGGCGTTCGACTATCGCGGCGACGTCACCCTGACCCTCCGCAGCGAACAGATCGAAGGCTACATCTTCAATCGCGAACCCAAGGCGGTTCCTCCCCGCATCGAGGTCTTCATCAAAGGCAGCGACCAACCTCGCATCATCCCCTATGCCGACGTCACGGCCATCGCCTTTACCGGCAAGGATACCGCCGACGGCAAGTCGTGGGATGCCTGGGTCAGCAAGAAGGAATCCGAGCGCCAGGCCGAAGCCGACCGGATCAAGGCCGAAGCCGAGGCTCAGGGGCATTTGTAGCGTAGAGATGGCAGACGTGAAGGGACTCGCGTCCCTACCCATTGGCCGGTATTGCTTTGAAGCGTTCCGCGCGTACAATTCGTTGAGATGGAAATCGATTTCATCGACATCAAAATTGTAGGGCTGGAAGACGAGATGACTGTGGAGTCTCCGAACAATCCGGCATTGCGCTATATCTACCTCAAGCTCTCGCAGACACCTCCGCCGCTCTGGCAGAAATACTTTGCGGAATCTCGCAAAATCGCCCGTCACACCAAGTGGCGAAACATCTGGATCGACCGGAAATTTTTCGTGGTCGAATGCATACCCGAGGAAATCGAAACGCACCACCTGAACGACCTCAAAAAGGACATCTACTTCGCGAACTCCAAATATCGCGAATATCTTGAACACCAGGTGAAAACCGAGCACCGAAGCGCACAGACACAATTGATTGAGCGCGACCGGCTCCGCGAAATGAAGAGCCGACTTAATTTCGATTGATTTTAGGTCATTCGCCGCTCGGTTGCTACCAGAACCGTCGCGCCTACGATCAACGCACCGCCGATCAGCAGGCTCCAGGTCAGAGTTTCGTTTATGTAGCTGATTGACGCAAAACGCGAAATCCAGCCCGGCAGGAAGCCCGACAGAAGCGTCGCGATGACCGGCTCGATGCAGTAAATGAGTCCCGCTTCCGTCGCGCTGACGCAGCGTTGCCAGGCATTCATGATGAGAAAATTGAAGACGGTGCAGAGGAGCACCAGGGCCAGCGTGAGCGTCCAGAGAACCGGCGTGCCGAATAATTGTCCCGCGACGTGCGCCGTGCCACCCGCCATGAAATAACCGGCGGCGAACATCCCGGCCAAAATCGCGAACATGATCAGCGTCACGACTCCGGCGCGGTTCTCCGCGTAAAGGGGGCGTTCGACCCAGACAATCTGCGAGGCCATGAATACCGTGCTGATTATAATCACCAGTTCACCGGGACCGAGTGTGAAATGCCTCAGCAATCCCGGGCTCAGCATCGCCGCCCCGATCAAAACCAGAACGCATGCGACGATGACGCGAAGGCTCGGGAAACGCCGGTCCCGCACTGCGACGATCAGCGGCACGATCAGCGTGTAAAGCTGCGTGAGAAACGCTGCAATGGAGGCATCCGTCAACGCGAGTCCCAGGGTTTGCAGATAAAGTCCTCCGGCGGCGAAGACGGCAAGTCCGATGGCCTGACTCCATTCCCGCCAGTTGATGTGCGCCAATTGCCGGCC
>Ga0182030_10000563_pt1 | contig 70874 bp, 68 predicted proteins | sample 812S3MmetaG_FD_121299 | JGI IMG/M metagenome (GOLD analysis project Ga0182030, IMG submission 121299) | Permafrost microbial communities from Stordalen Mire, Sweden - 812S3M metaG (Illumina Assembly) | ecosystem: Environmental > Terrestrial > Soil > Wetlands > Permafrost | place: Sweden...
GCCGAGCTCGGGGCCAGAGGGGATGGCCTCAGACGACCATCCTTTGAGCACGGGCAGAACCTCGTTCCCGAACAGCCGCAGGCTCTTTTCCGCCACGTCGACGGGCATGTCGGCGTAGCAGAAAGAGGGGTTGAAAGCCGCGGCACCGAGCTTGTCCTTCAGGTCGGCCAGCTTCTCAAGGACCTGGTCGGGGGTTCCCCAGGGCATGAGGTCGACGTAATCGGCGATGGCCCCCTCTGCTCCCCGCTTGTCGATGTACTTGGCGATGTTCGCGTAGTAATCGTAGCCACGGACCCCGGCGTGATCGTGCTTGGCGAACCCGTAGTGGCGGATGATCGTGTCGTAATAGCCGCCGATGTAGCGGAACGCGAGGTCCCGGGCCCGATCGGGATCGGAGTCGACGATGCAGTTCCCGGCGACCAGCGGGGCGGGGGGGACGGTGCCGGCGCCGTGGGTCTCCTGCCAGGCGGCCCGGTAGCTTTCCAGTTCGGCGAGCACTGTCGGCCACGGCTTCTGCGGCACGATCAGCACGCCCAGTCCGAGCCGGGCCATCAGCGGCATGGCTTCGGGCGACTGGGTGGCCGCATAGGTGCGGCCTCGAAGCGAGTAGTCCGGGCGAGGCCGGATCTCCCGCCTCGGCTGCTGCACGAAGTCGCCGTCCCCCTCGAGGAACCCAGACTCCAGGCCACCGAGGATCAGCCGGGCGTACTCAATGAAGCGCTCGCGTGAGGTGTCCATCTCGACCCGGAACCCCTCGAACTCGATCCGACCCAGCCCGCGTCCGATGCCCAGAATGAGCCGCCCACCCGAGAGGTTGTCGAGCATGGCGATCTGCTCGGCGCAGCGCACCGGCTCGTGCCAGGGCAGGACGATCACCCCGGTACCCACCCGTACGTCGGCATGTCGGGCGGCCACCCAGGTCAAAAACTGCAACGGATCGGGCGACATGAAATAGTCCGTGAAGTGATGCTCGACCACCCAGACAGCGTCGAAGCCGAGATCGACGGCCAGATCCACCAAGCTCAGGTCGTTGGCATAGACGGCCTTGTCACTTAGCCGGTCACCCGGATTCTGAAAGCCAACGGTGTAGCCGACGTCCATTCCTGCCTCCCCAGGTCGGCCTCCGAAGCGAGGCGACCAAGCGCTTGCTAGTTTACCGACGGTACCGCTACTTCGCAACGGGGGTTTGGGATCGACATGTCGGACTACCAGCTGGCCAGCAGCACCATGTACCCGGGACTGTTCACCGATCGGATCGAACCCATGGAGGCGTTCTACACCGGGCTGGGCCTGCGCTTTATGGAGAAATTGGTGCAGAGCGAGACCTACGCCGAGCTGTTCTACGAGCTTCCCGGTTCGAAGCTGAAGATCCAATCGGACAGTCACGGATCGTTGGAGAAGGCCCGTTCCGGCTACATCGGGCTCAGCGTGGCGTCGCCGGGGCTGACCGAGGTGCTCGCGCAGCGGGACCCGGACGGTTTGGATTTCCGCCTCGTACCCCGGGGCCACGAGGGCATCACGTCGCTCGGCTTTTCCGTCGCCGTGCCCGACGCCGACCGGTACCGCCGCTTCCTGGTGGACGGTATGGGCGCGTTCGACAACGAGCACGGCGTGCGGGTCGGCGACACGCAGTTCTTCATCGGGGAGTTCCCGGAGATGGGCCGATCGACGCCCATATGCCGCAAGGGGTTCACCTACATCACCCTCATCGTCCACGACCTGAACACGGCCCACCAGGCGCTCCTGGCGGCCGGCGCGGGGGCCAGCTTCGACATCACCCGCCTGCACGACCGCTGCGTGTTCAGCTTCGTCGAGGATCCGTTCGGCAACTGGATCGAGGTCGTCCAATACGCCAACCTGTCGGGTCCACTGCCCGATGTGCGGCGCATCGAGGATCACCTCGACGAGGTCGTCCGCTGGCGGGAGGAGGGCGTCCCCTTCTAGTCCCGGGTAGGGCTGCCGTCAGCGGCCCGGATTTTTCGCCAGATAGCGGCGGCGCAGTTCCTGCTTGTAGAGCTTGCCGGTGGCCGCCCGCGGGAGCTCCTCGCAGAAGTCGATCGACTTCGGGCACTTGTACGAAGCCAGCCGCTGGCGGCAGTAGTCCATCAGCTCCCGCGCCAGATCGGGGCCGGCCAGGGCCATGTCCGTGGGCTGGACCACCGCCTTGGTCTCCTCCACGAGGTCCGGGCTGGGAATGCCGAACACGGCCACGTCAATGACCGAGGGGTGCAGCACCAAGACATCCTCGATCTCCTGGGGATAGATGTTGACGCCGCCGGAGACGATGGTGAACGCCTTGCGGTCGGTGAGATAGAGGTACCCCTCGTCGTCGAGGTATCCGATGTCGCCGAGGGTCGTCCATCCCTGTTCGTTGCGGGCCCCGGCCGACTTCTCCGGGTCGTTGTGGTACTCGAACTTCGGGCCTGCGGCGAAGTACACGAGGCCCACCTCCCCCGCGGCGCACTCCTGGCCGTCGTCGTCGACGACGTGGACCTCGCCGAGGATGGCCCGGCCCACCGAGCCGACATGGGTCAACCACTCCTGCGAGGTGATGGCGCACACCCCCGCCCCCTCGGTGCCGGAGTAATAGTCGAAAAGAATCGGGCCCCACCAGTCGATCATCTGGCGTTTCACGTCCACCGGACACGGGCCGGCACCGTGGATGGCCAGCGTGTGGCTCGAAAGGTCGTAGCGCGACCGGGCCGCCGGTTCCAGCTTGAGCAGGCGAACGAACATGGTCGGAACCCACTGGCTGGCCGTCACCCCGTAGCGCTCGATGGCCGCCAGGGCCTCCTCCGCGTCGAATCGCTCCATGACCACCACGGTGCCGCCGAGGCGCTGGATCGCCGTGCTCAGAATCAGGGGCGCGCCGTGGTAGAGCGGAGCAGTGGAGAGAAAGACGGTCGATCCGTCACATCCGAAGAGGTCCCGCATGAGCATGACCCCGTTGTCCGGGGTCCCGGCCGGGAGCAGGGGAAGGGGACGCCGCACCCCTTTGGGCCGCCCCGTGGTTCCCGACGAGTAGATCATGTCGACGCCCTCGAGCTCCACGTCGAGGGGCTCCGCGGGCACCGCGGCTACCGCTTGGCGGTAGGACTCCCAACCTTCCGGCGGGTCACCGATGAACAGGCGAACAGGGATGTCGGCCAGCGCATCGCTCAGGGCCACCGCCGCATCCCGGCGATGTTCCGACACGATGACCGCCTTGGCGCCGGAGTCGCGGACGATGTACTCCACCTCGCCCGGGGTGAGCCGGACGCTGACCGGCGTGTAGTACAGACCGGACCTCTGCGCGGCCCACACGACCTCGAAGTACGACTCGTTGTTCTCGATCAGGTAGGCGATGGCGTCGCCTGGCCGCAGTCCCCGGTCATACAGCAGCCGGGAGAGGCGGATGGACCGCTCATCGAGCTGCGCATAGGAGACCGTCGCGCCGCTCGCCGCCATGATCACCGCCGGCTTGTCGGGCGCGGTCTGGGCGTGCACTCGCGGGTACATGGGGCAAGCCTAACGGTCGCCGCCCAGCCAAGCGAGCGTTAGGTTGGGGGGTTCGCGCCGTTCTTAGCGATCCTTGATGCCGTCGAGGACGATGTCGACGATGGCGTCGGCCACCTGGGCCGCGCTCATGCCCTTCTTCGGCCGGTACCAGCGGGTTGCCCCGATGATGGCGTCGCGGATCAGCCGATAGACGATCCGCGGGGCCGCCGAGGACTGGAACTCGCCGGACTTGATCCCGGATTTGATGACATCGGTCCAGTGCTTCTCGACTTCGGCGTTGAACTCCAGGAGGTAGTTGAAGCGCTGATCCTTGTTCTGCGGGAACTTGGTCAGGTCGACGTAGTCGTCCTGGATGATGATGATCTCGGCGGTGTACTCGTCGAGCAGACCGAAACCGAACCGGGCGAACATGCGCAGTTGCTCGCTCGGTGCGACCTTGGAGCGCGACAGCTCGCGGTAACTGTCCAAGACGCTCGAGCAGAAGTCCCTGAGGAGATCGTCCACGATGTCGTCCTTGGAACCGAAGTGGTGGTACAGACTGCCGCTCAGGATCCCGGCATTGGCACCGATCTCGCGCACCGTCGTCTGCTTGATGCCACGCTCCGCGAAGAGCCGCTTGGCCACCTCCAGAACTTCCTGCCTTCGATCAGACATTGCACCTCTTGCTGCCACCTCGACGAAGGCTAATGGCGAACCGCCTCGCCAGTCGGACCAAGCTAGCGCTTGCTAACGACGCAGCTTCGCTGTAGCTTGCACCCGTGGTAGCTATGCCTGCTTACCGGCTGCTCGAATGGCAGCAGCCGGCCCGCCTCGTCGAGGTCGAGGTGCCCGAACCGGGCGTCGGTGAAGTCCTGGTCCGGGTGGCCGGCGTCGGGCTGTGCCACAGCGACATCCTCTTCCTCGACGCCCCACCCGGCGCCTTCCCCTACCCCGTCCCCTTCACCCTGGGCCACGAGATCGGCGGATGGGTGGAAGCCACCGGCCCGGGAGTGACCGGCGTCCCCGCCGGCCAGGCGGTGCTGGTGGCCTCGCGCCCGCGCTGCGGGACCTGCAGCTACTGCCGCCACGGCTACGACAACTACTGCGAGAGCGGCGTGACCGGGCTGGGGTACGGCCGCGACGGCGGACTGGCGGAGTTCGTCGTGGCCCCCGTCGCCAACCTCATCACCCTGGCCAACCTCGATCCCTGCGAAGCAGCGCCGCTCACCGACGCCGGCAAGACCTCGTATCACGCGGTCAAGCGGGTACTGCCGAAGTTGGTACCGGGCTCGACCGCAGTAGTGATCGGCGTAGGGGGCCTGGGCGGTTACGCCCTGCAGTACCTCACCCGGCTCAGCAGCACCCGGGTCATCGCTATCGACCGGGCTCGCCACCGGACCGAGGCAGCCCGCCGGCTGGGCGTCAAGGATGTGGTGACCGTGGACGGTGGTCCGGATGAGTCGTCCACGCTCAGAGCAGCCGTGATGGACCTGACCGGCGGCCGGGGCGCCGAGGCGATCTTCGACTTCGTGGGATCCGACGCCACCATCGCCGCCGCGCTGAGCCTCAGCCGCCCGCTCGGAACGGTGGCGATCGTCGGCGCCGGCGGCGGGGAAGCCCACGTGTCGTGGTCGTCGGTGGCACGCGAGTGCGAGGTGTGGATACCCCAGGGAGGGACGCAGCAGGACCTCCACGAGGTGGTGGCGCTGGCCGAGCAAGGGTTGGTGCGATCCGAGAACGAGATCTTCCCCCTGGCCCAGGTGGAAGTGGCATACGCGCGGCTGCGGGCCGGCGACCTCACCGGCCGGGCCGTGGTGCGCCCCGGACCCGACGCCGGGGTAACTGCGCTCGGAGGCCCGACGGCCTCGGACCGATCGGAGTACTGAACGTGAAGCTGGTCGACAACGCCCTGGACCTTGGGCTGTTTTCCGACAACCCGGGCATGCCCGCCTGGTACACCGACGAGTTAGGGGCACCGCCGGTAGAGGTGATCGAGCACAGCCCGACCTACGCGGAGCGCTTCTACCGTCTCGGCGGGAGCTGCCTCAAGATCAACCACTCCACCGAGCCCATGCCTCCGGGGGCCTCGGGATACAAGGAGCTGTTCGTGGCCCGCGCGGGGCTCGAGCGGCCCGTCACGCTGCGCGACCCGGACGGCCTGCGGATCACACTGGTCCCCGAGGCGGACCTGGACGGAGCGGAGTTGGCCATCCTCATGGAGGTCGCCGACCCGGCACGGCAACGAGAGTTCTTCTGTCATGCCTTGGGCGCCGCGCCAGCCGCGGATGGGGTGCGCCTGGGCGACGCCCTGTTCCGGTTCTCCCCCGATCCGTCGGCCGGCCGGCCGGCCCCGACCTGGAGCCGGGGATTCAAGTACTACGTGCTCTTCGTCGACGACACACCGGCCAGCCACGCCGAGCTGGTCGCCGCAGGGGCCGAGCATGGACTCCGGCCGCTGCGCCTCGGCGACCGCTGCGTCTTCTCGTGGCTCCGCGACCCCAGCGGCAACTGGTTCGAGCTGGTCCAGCGGGCCTCCCCCGGGCGGCCCCTGGCCGAGGTCGACCTGGCCGGCGACTGCTGGGACGAGATCATCGAATGGCGGACGGCCGGCACTCCGGCCTGATCCCCACCCGGCGGGCGGCCTGTGCGCCTCGTCGAGGAGTACGGCCCGGTCCGCTCGATGGGCCAGAATCGAGGTCAACCTCAGATCCAACAGACCAGGAGCCGCTGGGTGACCGCCGTCGGAAGCCATCGAAGTCCGTTCCACCAGCCCCGGCTGGCCGAGATGGTGGCGGCGGAGCTGCGGGGCCGGATCGTCCGCGGCGACCTGCCCGACGGTTCGATGCTGCCCAAGCAGGAGGATCTCCTGTCCGAGTTCCAGGTGTCCAAGCCTTCGCTCCGCGAAGCCCTGCGGATCCTGGAGTCCGAGGGGCTGATCACCGTCCGGCGGGGCAACATCGGCGGGGCGGTCGTCCACGTGCCGAAGGCGGCCAACGCGGCGCAGGGCCTGGCCGTCGTCCTCGGATCGGGCAACGTCACCGTGCGGGACCTGGGAACCGCCCTGGCCCTCATCGAACCGGTGTGCGCCTCGCTGTGCGCCCTGCGGGACGACCGTGAGCAAACGGTGCTGCCCGCGCTGCGCGAGGTCCACGACCAAGTCGAGCAGGTGACCGACGACCTCCTGGCGGGGACCCGCCTGGCCCGGCAGTTCCACGAGCTGTTGGTCACCCAGTGCGGCAACGACACGCTGATCGTCACGGTCGGCGCATTGGAAACGCTGTGGGCCGCTCACCAGCAGGAGTGGGCGGAGCGGGTGCCGTCCTCCGAGATCTTCCCGACGGTCCATCGCCTCAGCCAGAAGGTGCACTCCCGGATCATCAAGCTCATCGAGCGGGGAGACGCCGAGGGGGTGGCCCGGGCCGTACGGGTCCACCTGCAGGAGACCGTGCTGGTCAGCATCGCCGACGACGGCGATCTGCCGATCCGGGGCGACTCACTGCGTTGACGCCCGGCCCTTGAGGGCCAGGGCCAGAGCGGTCAAGGCCGCCGTCGGCTCGACGAGCGGCGGGTCGAGCGAGACGATCAGCTCGCTGGCCCCAGCCTGCGTGTACTCGGCCAGGCGGCTCGCACACCGGTCGGCATCACCGTGGACGACCAGCTCGTCGATGACCGAATCCGGAAGGGCGGCGACGGCATCCGCGGTCCGGCCCTGCTCCCACGCCGCCCATGTCTCGGCGAGGGCTTCAGAGCGGCCCAGCCACGCCTGCTGGGCCCGGTAGGCAGGGAAGCACAGGTAGGGGGCGACCATCGGCCGCACCGCCCGGCGGACCCGCTCAGCGTCTTCGGAGGGACAGACGGTCAGCCACACCAACAGACGGGCGCCACGGCGAAGATGTCGGCGGACCACTAGGAGATCAGAGGGGGACACCATGGTGGTGATCGCCCCGTCGCCCTCGGTCCCGGCCAGCGCCAGCATCCGCGGCCGGAGAGCGGCGACCAGCAGCTGGGGCGGATCGGCGACCGGGCGATTCAGACGGAAGTTCCTCACCGAGAACGTGTCGTAGCGGGCCGTGACCGAGGTGCCGGTGAAGGCTTGGCGCAGGAATCGGAGGGTGTCGCGCACCCGCTCGACCGGCCGTTCGTAGGGTCGGTCGTTCCAGTCGGATACCACGACCGGCGAGGAGGTCCCGATCCCGAGCGACGTCGGTGCGCCCAACTCGGCCAAGGCGGCGGCGGTCATGGCGATCAGGGCCGGCCCTCGGGACTGGACCGGTATCACCGCGGTGCCCACCGGGAGGCCGGGCGCCCAGGCTGCCACGGCCGCCAGGGGGGTGACCGCGTCGAGGTTGGCCGACTCGCTCGCCCACACCGATGAGAAGTGAGGTCGGATGAGATCCTCCACCAACTGCCGGTGGTCCCGGAGGGCGACGCCGGGGAAGGGCAGGTTGAGCCCGATCATCACTATGGTCTCAATCTTAGATCAGACAGTGGGTTGACAGAAGCGGCTCTATCTCACTACTTTAGCAAGCGCTTGGTTAACCCCCGAGCGGCAAGATCGGGTGGGCCGGGCCCGCTCGCGCCGCCGAGGGGCGACAGGGGGACCGCGGTGGACCGAATAGTCATCAATGCCATCATCGCCGGGTTGGCCGTCGGGGGCGTCTACGGCCTCATCGCCATCGGTTACACCGTCGTCTACAACGGCACCCGGATCTTCAACCTGGCCCAGGGCACCCTGTTCATGCTGGGCGTGATGCTGTCCTACTTCTGTTTGGACAAGGAGCACTGGCCCCAGTGGCTCAGCATCATCGTCGTCCTCGCCGGTGTCGCAGCGGTGAGCCTCATCGAAGAGGCAGTGATTGTCCGGCCCTTCCTCAAACGCAGAGGAGAGGGCATCGGGTGGTTCATCGCCACCCTGGCCTTCGCCACGATCATCCAGGCCATCGTCATCCGGCTCTATGGCGACCATCCGCCCGAGCCGGTGCCCAGCCCGCTGCCCTCCAGCCCGATCTTCATCGGGTTCGTCCACTTCACCTGGCAGCAGGTCCTGACCCTGGGCGCGTTCGTGGCGGTCTGCGTCCTCCTGTTTTGGTTCTACAAGGTGACGTGGGTCGGCCAGGCCATGCGGGCCACCGCCGCCGACCGGGAGGTGGCCATGCTGCGAGGCATCGACGTCCGGCGGATTAGCCAGCTGGCCTTCCTCATCGCCGGCCTGGCCGCGGGGATCGGCGGCTACGTCGTCGCCCCCATCGTCTTCTCCGACCCGAGCATCGGGCTCAACTACGCCATCCTCGGGTTCATCGCGCTCGCCCTGGGCGGGTTCGGCAGCATGCGCGGGGCCATCGTCGGGGCCCTGGGCCTGGGGGTCGTCGAGCAGGTCTACGACGTCTACGGCAACGCCTCCTATGAGACCGCAGTGAGCGTCGTGCTCCTGATCGTGGTGTTGCTCATCCGGCCCACCGGCGTGTTCGGTTCCTTGAAAGCGAGAGAGGTATGAAGACCCGGACCGGGCGCAACCGGCGCGAGATGATCGTGCTCGGTGTCATCTTCGCTGCCCTTTTTCTCCTTCCGCTGCTCAACAACAACACGTTCCGCCTGCAGCAGTACGAGTACATCGTGGCCGTGACCCTGGTGGCGATCGGTCTCAACATCGTCGTCGGCTACGCCGGCCAGTTGGTCCTCGGCCCGGGCGGCATCTTCGGCATCGCCGGGTACGCGGCGGCCGTGTTCGCCAACGACCATCCGAGCGACGCCGACCTGATACTTCTCTGCCTGCTCGGTCTGGTCGCCGCGTCCGTGGCCGGCCTGATCATTGGGGCCCCCGCGCTGCGGGTCGGCGGCTTCTACCTGGGCATGGCCACGCTGGCCATCGCGGTCATCGTCCCCTCGGTGGCCAGCGTCATGAACCTCACCGGTGCCTCCACCGGTATCAGCCTGCTCAGCAACCTCGAGTTCTCCCCCAAGCTGGGCGGAGTCGGTCTCTACGAGTTGTGCGTCGGTGTGCTCGTCATCGCCGCCGTGTGGTCGTGGCTTCTGCTGCACTCCAGGGTCGGGCACCGGTTCCAGGCCCTGGCCAACAGCGAGGACCTGGCCGCCTCGCTCGGCGTCATCGGGTTTCGAACCAAGCTCCTGGCCTTCGTGCTCTCCGCGTGGCCAGCGGGGGTGGGCGCCGCCATCTACGTCTACACCCAGCAGTTCTTCGTGCCCGACAGCGCCGACCCCAACCTGTCCATTTACGTTCTGGCGGCCTGCATCATCGGCGGCGTCGGCAGTGTCCTCGGCCCGATCCTCGGCAGCCTCGTCGTCTTCGGGATCAACGAGTTCCTCGGCGGCCTGGCCCAATGGCAGGACATCGTCTTCGGTGTGCTGCTGGCAGGTTTTGCCATCCTGTGCCCCGAAGGCATCGTCGGGCTCATCGACGGGACAGGCACCCGGACGCTGACCCTGCCCCCCGCATTGGATCCCCGGCGGCTCCTCAACACCCGGCGCACCGCAGTCGACCACGGCGAGGTCACCCCCCGCCGGCACCGGGCTCCCGCCACGACCCCCGTCACCCTCGACGCCGAGTTGGCGCCGTCCAGCCGGGAGACCCCCAGCCTGAACGTCAGCCGGGTCTCCAAGACGTTTGGTGCGGTGCGGGCCGTTGACGATGTCAGCCTCACGGTGGCGCCTGGCACGGTCCACGCCCTGATCGGCTCCAACGGGTCGGGGAAGACGACGGTGCTGAACCTCATATCCGGCTTCTACCGCATTGACGGCGGCCAGATAACGCTCGGTGAGGCCCGCCTCGACCGGATGAGTGCCGGGCGCGTCGCCCACCTGGGGATCGCCCGGACCTTCCAGGCGCCCAAGCTGATCTTGCGCCAGACGCTGCTCGAGAACGTCGCCGGGGCCGCCTCCATACAGGGCGGGGGACACGACCTCGGCTCCGTGCTGCGCACCCCGGCCGGGATCCGGGCCGCCCGCCACGCCAACGAGGTGGCCAGAGACGCCCTCGAGGAGACCGGCCTGGGCGACTTCGCCCACGAGTTGGTCGCCCGCCTGCCCCACGGCCTGCGCCGGCTCGGTGAGGTCGCCCGGGCGCTCGCCGTCTCCCCCAGCCTCCTGCTCCTCGACGAACCGGCCGCCGGGCTGACCCACTCCGAGCTCGAGTCGCTCGACGCGGTGATCCGCCGCGCCGCGGCTCGCGGGACCGGCGTCCTGCTCGTCGAGCACAACGTGCCGTTCGTGTTCCGTCTGGCCGAGGAGATCACCGTCCTGCACCTGGGGCAGGTGATCTCCACCGGTACGCCCGAGCAGATCAGGGGCGACGACGCCGTCGCCGAGGCATTCCTCGGTTCCCAGCGCGAACTGATCGGCGACGTGGTCCCCCCGCCCGCCGGGCGCATTTCGTCCGTGGTGAAAGAGGCCGGCCGTGGGTGAGCTCACGGTGACCGGGCTGCGCGCCGGGTACGGCGCCATGCAAGTCGTCCACGACGTCCACCTGCGGCTGCCGGCCGGAGAGGTGGTCGCCCTGGTCGGGCGAAACGGGGCCGGCAAGACGACCACCCTCCAGGCCATCGCCGGGCTGCGCAGCGGCGCGTTCGGGGGCCGGGTGCAGCTCGACGGCACCGACATCTCGCAGTGGTCCCCCTCCCGCATGGCCAAGGCCGGGTTCGCCTTCGTTCCGGACGGGCACCGGGTATTGGTGGGCATGACCGTCGAGGAGAATCTGCGGATCGGCGGGTTCCCCATGCGGCGCGACAAACGGGCGCTCGAAGACGCCCATGCGTGGGTCGTCGATCTCTTCCCGGATTTGGCGGTGTCCCGGTACCGTCACGCCGAGCAGCTGTCGGGCGGCCAGCAGCAGATGCTGGCCATCGGCATGGCCCTCATGTGCCGCCCCAAGTTCCTTCTTCTCGACGAACCGTGCGGCGGCCTGGCCCCGGCGTTGGTCGACCGCATCTACGAAGTCGTGGAACGCCTGGCGGCCGAGGGCCAGGGGGTGCTGGTGGTCGAGCAGGACGTCCAGCGGGCCATGCGCCGGTCGGCCCGCACCTATGTGATGGATCAGGGGCGGATCGTCATCGACGGACCGTCGAGCGAGCTGCTCGGCAACACCAAGATCCTCGATTTGGTCCGGGGCATCGTCGACGTGGTCGAGGGCGACGAGATGACACCCTCGGTCAGTTGATCCCGCCCGGCGAACCGCCATGGCTTCCTACAGACTGGATGACCACCACATGACCACGATCGCAACCACCGGCCGCTTCGAAGGTCGGGTCGGCATAGTGACCGGCGCCGGTTCAGGAGTCGGGCGGGCGACCGCCTTGCGCCTGGCCGCCGAGGGAGGATCGGTGGTCGTCGCCGACGTGCGGGGCGACGCCGCGGCCGAGACGGTGGCGCTGATCGAGTCCGCCGGTGGCCGGGCCCTGGCGGTGACCACCGACGTACGCTCCGAGGAGGCGGTGCGGGCCATGGTGGCCGCCGCGGTGGACCGCTTCGGGCGCCTGGACATCCTCCACAACAACGCCGCGGCGCTCGGTCCCGACGTCTACGGCCGCGACCTCGACATCGAGCACCTCGACTTGGAGGTATGGGAGCAGACCCTGGCCGTCAACGCTCGCGGCGTCTTCCTCTCCGTCAAGCACGCTATCGCCCCGATGCGCGCTTCGGGTGGAGGCAGCATCGTGAACACCATCTCGGTGGCCGCGTTGCACGGCGGCGACGACCACGCCAGCTACGGCTCCTCCAAGGCCACGATCATGGCCTTCACCCGCTACGCGGCCAGCGCGTATGGTCCCGACCGGATCCGCTGCAACGCCGTCGCCCCCGGGCTCATTCTCAGCGAGACGGCGAAGGCGGTCCTGTCCGAGGAGCAGCTCGAGGAGTTCCGGATCGAGCGGGCCCTCCCTTGGGCTTCCGATCCCGAGGACATTGCGGCGTCGGTGCTGTGGCTGTGTAGCGACGAGGCCCGCTGCATCACGGGCCACACGCTCGTGGTCGACAGCGGGATCATGGCGCGACGTCCCCGCGACATCCTCGCCGACTGGGACGACGCCCGGTCGGCGGCGCCCGGCGCCCGGTCTTGACCTGGTCCCGCGGGGCCGACGATGCGGGCGTTCAGCGCCGGACCGATGAGGTGAGGCTTGCCGGTCGACCCTGAGCTGGCCACCGCGTCGCGCTTTGCCCCGGTCCGCGTCGACTGGTCCCCCGACGACGTCATCCGCTACCACCTGGCCATCGGCGCCGGCGCACCGCGCTGCGAGGGACCCGAGCTGCGCTACGTGTTCGAGGACGTTCTCCAGGTGCTGCCGACCTTTGCCACTCTGCCGGCGTCGGCCGCCGCGGCTATCGCCTCGGTCGGGCCCGGCCTCGATTACAACCCGAACGTCGTGGTCCAGGGCGGCCAGGAGATGGAGGTCGTCGCCGCAGTCCCGGCCGCTGCGTCTTCCTGCAACACGGCCCGGGTGGAAGCGGTCTATGACAAGGAGCGCTTCGCCGTCGTGGTGGTGGCAGTGGAGACCGCCCTCGCCGGCGGTGAGCTCCTCACCGTGAACCGGTTCACCCTCCTCCTGCCCGGCGAGGGCGGCTTCGGCGGCGACCCCGGGCCGTCGACCGGCGCCGCTGCGCCGAGACAGCCCCCCGATGCCATCTACTCCGTGGCCACCCTCCCGCAGCAGGCCGCGCTGTACCGGATGTCGGGAGACCGCCACCACCTCCACATCGATCCCGCCGCCGCCCGGGCGGCCGGCTTCCCGGCCCCGCCCCTGCCCGGCCTGTGCACCTGGGCGATGGCGGCCAAGGCACTGGTGGACCATGAGCTCGGAGGGGACGTGCAGCGGGTGGCCACCTTCGCCGCTCGGTTTGCCGGGCCGGTGTATCCGGGCGACACGGTGGAAGTCTCGGTGTACCGCCAGGCGGAGGGGCTGCGCTTCGAGGGGTCCGTGGCCGGCCGGAGCGGGGCAGTGCTGACCGGGGGACTGATGCGGACACGGGAACCGGGCGGGCCGGCGTGAGCGCGTCGGTCGAGGTCCGCCGCCAAGGGGCGGTGGCCACCGTCGTGATGATCCGGCCTGATCTCGGGAACGCGGTCACCCCCGAACAGGCCGGGCAGCTCTCGGAGGCCCTCGAGGACCTCGTCGAAGACCCCGAGCTGCGGGTGGTGGTGCTCACCGGCAGCGGGTCCTCGTTCAACGTCGGGGCCTTCCGCCCAAAGGACCAACCGCGGCCGGCGGAGACGGACGCAGCCGACAAGGTGGCCAACTACGAGCGCCAGGTTCCGGTGATGAGGCGGGTGCTCGAGCTGCTCGGCGACGAGCGGATCGTCTCGGTGGCCGCCATCAACGGAGCCTGCGCGGGAGCCGGGCTGGCCCTCGCTTTGGTCGCCGACCTGCGCTTCGCGTCCGAACGGGCCGGGTTCAACACGGCCTTCCTATCGGCCGGCCTGCCGGGCGAGCTGGGAGCCGTGTGGTGGATGAGCCAGCTGGCCGGCCCCGGCCGCGCCGCGGGGATGTTCCTGCTGCCCAGGCGGCTCAGCGCAGACGAACTGCTGGCCGCCGGGATACTCAACGGCGTCTACCCCCACGACCAGCTCGAGGCGGCGGTGGCTGAGCTGGCCGCCCGGATTGCCGCGTACGACCCGGAGGTGGTGCGGGCCCTCAAGGCCAACCTCCGCGACGCTTCCTCACTCACCCTGGCCGAGTACCTACCCGAGGAGCACCGGCGGATGGTCGAGTGCCTCGCCCGGGCCGGCCGACACACAGCAACGGAGAAAACCAAGTGAAGATCGGTTTCATGGTCCCCCGGGAGACGGATTTCGCCGATGACCAGGACCCCTATGGGCGGATCTACGAGATGTGCGAGGAAGCCGAGGAGCTGGGCTTCGATTTCGCCACGTTCACCCACCACCGCTTCAGCCCGGACCGCCCCCACATCTCGTCCCCGTTCGTCCTGATGTCCGCGATCGCGGCCAGAACCAAACGGCTGCGGCTGGTCACCACCATCTTCATCCTCCCGCTCTACCATCCCTTGGACGTGGCCGAAGCCGCGGCCAGCCTCGACCTCCTCTCCGCCGGACGCCTGGTGCTCGGCGTAGGCCCGGGCTACCGCCCGTACGAAGCGGACGCCGTGGGGGTGCGATTCGATAAGCGTGTGGCGCGGATGGTCGAGTCCATCGAGGTGCTGCGGGCCGCCTGGGCTGACGGCCCAGCCTCCTTTCACGGCCAGCACTACAACTTCGACGCGGTCGATGTCGTGCCCAAACCGGCGCAGCGCCCCGGCCCTCCGATCTGGATCGGAGCCATCGAGGCCAAGCCGATCGAGCGGGCGGGCCGGATCGGCGACGGGTGGATCGCACCGTCACTCCAGCCCTTCCCCCTCCTGCTGGAGCGCGCCGCCCTTTACCGGCAGGCCGCGGCGGCCGCCGGGCGGCCATCGGTCATCTGCCTGGAGCGGGACGTGGCCATCTCCGCCGACCGCGACGAAGCCGATCGCGGCTGGAACGCCCGCAACGAGGCGTACATCCAACACTTCCGGGACCACGGGGCGCCGGTCCTTCCCGGCGAGGGCCCGGTGGGCTTCGACTCGATCCGCGACGACCTGGCCATCAGCGGCAACGCCGACGATTGCATCCGGCAGCTGCAGCGCTACGAGCAGGCGGTCGGCTGCGAGTACCTCTCGACGATGAACCTGGGCACGGGCATGGGCTACGGCCACAAGGGAAATTACGAAAACGAGCGCCAGGCGATGCGACTATTCGGACGCGAAGTTCTGCCCGCCTTCCTGCCATGAGCACGAACCAACAGCAACCTTCCCCCAAGCCCCTTGCCGGCTCGGGCGGCGCAGGGGCCGACCACATACCCGAAGAGCGATTGGCCCAGCTGGTCGCTCTCGCCGGGCGGGTCGTCGACCAGGCGTTCTGGGCCGCCCAGTTCGACCTGGGCCTGGCGTGGGTGCACTTCCCGCCTGGGCACGGCGGGCTGGGGCTGGCCAGCAGCGCTGAGCAGGAGCGGATCGCCGAAGCGCTCCGCTCCGCGGGGGCGCCGAGCAACGCGCTGCGCAACTTCGTCGGGCTGGGCACGGCCGCCCCGACCATTGTGGCCCACGGGACCGCCGGCCAGCAGGCCCGCTTCCTGCGGCGCATCTTCACCTGCGAGGACATCTGGTGCCAGCTCTTCAGCGAGCCGGGCGCCGGTTCCGACCTGGCCTCCCTCGCCACCGACGCGGCGCGGGACGGGTCGTCCTGGGTGATCAACGGCCGCAAGGTGTGGACCACGCTGGCGCATTGCTCGCGCTGGGGTCTCCTCATCGCCCGGACCAACGCGGATGCCCCCAAGCACCGTGGCCTCACCTGCTTCGCCGTGGACATGACCAGCCCCGGCGTGACCGTCCGACCCATGCGCCAGATCACCGGGGAGGCCGAGTTCAACGAGGTGCTGCTCGAGGACGTGGTCGTACCCGATTCAGACCGGATCGGACCGGTCGACGAGGGGTGGAGGGTGACCATGTCCACCCTGATGCACGAACGGGCCCACAACGGCGACGCGGCCAAGAAACCGCGCGGAACCGGCCCGATCCGCTACGCAATGCGCCTGGCCGAGGTCCGTCCGCCCTCGCCCGCCCTCCGGGACCGGCTGATGCGGCAGTGGGTGCAGGTCGAGGTGATCCGCCTCACCGCCCTACGCGCCGAAGCGGAGCGCAAAAGCGGCCATGCCGGCCCGGAGGGATCGGTCCTCAAGTTGGCCACCGGCATATCGATCCAACAGGTCATGCGGCTGTGCATGGACCTCGCCGGTCCGCAGGGCATGCTGATCTCCGATTACGCGATGCGCCAGCCCGACACCATGGCCGAGTCAACGATGGGCGACGGACAAGCCGATACCGACACAACCAAGGCCTTCTTGAACAGTCTTTCGACGACGATCGGCGGGGGGACCACCGAGGTGCAGCGAAACACCATCGCCGAGCGCATCCTCGGTCTGCCCCGCGACCCTTTTCCCGGCTGACAGCAAGGCAAAGGACCGAGCAAACGCGACCCGTCAGTCCGCCTCCCCGGACGTCACCGCGGCGTTGGCGCTCAGGCCCGTCCGACGAGGACGAGGGCGTTGCGCCGGAGGATCTTGTCGCGGTCGTCCTCGGGGAGCGCCTCGAGCAGGTCGGCGAACTCCGCCGGGTTGGCCATGCCCTCCCCGTGGGGGAAGTCCGAACCCATGACGATCGAATCACTCTGGCCGAGGTCGGTGACGATCTTTACCACGTCGTCCTCGGGGTAGGGGCACACCCGAATGTGGTTCTGGAACACGACGCTGGGCCGGTCCTTCAGTTTGCCGCCCAGCCATGGCCCGCGCCGACCCATGCCCCGGCTCTTGTCCATGTGGCGGACGAAGTGCGGGACCCATTCGGCGCCGAACTCGGATACGACCACATGGATGTTGGGGAAGCGACCGAAGAGGTTGCCAAATACCAGCGCGGACAACGTCTCTTGTATCGGACGCTCGCCCCAGCAGTGCTGCCACTGCCAGGCCGACATCTCGAAGAACACCGGCTCGGGATCAAGCCCCCACGCCGGTGCGATGTGCTCGTTGTACCAGAACTCGCCGATGTGGTAGGCGACGCTGGCGCCCGCCTCGTTGAGACGGGACCAGAACGGGTCGAAGTACGGGTCGGCGGGAGAGCGACCGTAGGCCGGACCGGCGTTGAGCATCACAAACCGGGCGCCCTGCTCCAGGACCGACTCGAGCTCGGCCACGGCCTCGTCGAGATCCCGCAGCGACAGCACCGCCGGGGCATAAATCCGGTCCTGGTAGTTGAACCCCCACGTCTCGTTCAGCCAACGGTTATAGGCGTGCAGGTTCACGTACAGCGGCTTGACCCCCCGCACGTAGTTTTCGGCCATGGTCCCCATGGTGGCCGGGTACAGGATGGCGCTCTCGATGCCCTGGCGGTCCATGAGCTCCAGGCGCGGGCCGCGCTCGAGGTACTCCGGTCGCAGCGGCTCGAGGGCGTAGCCCTCGGTGGGCGCCCCGGTGCGCATCTGGTGCAGCATCTGCTTGAGAGCGCCCGGCCGATGCGCCATGTCGATCGGATGGTCGAGACCGGTCACCAACCGCCCGCCGGCCAGGAGCCCCTGCTCGCCGTTGGCCAGGGTGATCGGCGTAATAGCCCGGTCGAGGTACTCCTTGGGGAGGAAGCGCGTCGCCGCGTCGGGCGGTTCGTAGATGTGGTTGTCACAATCGAACAGATCAGTGGGCAACGACGACAAGGCACGTCCCTTCCTCGGCTCTAACATCTAAAACTTAGCATCCTTAATGGGCCCCATCAACCCGTATCCTTCGTATGATCGCAACCGGTCGGAGTTCCTCGAGAGGAGATAGGTGTTGCGTTTTTGGGCTAGGGCGGAGGCTGATCCGGGTCATGTCGCGCTGATCGATCCCTTGGGGGTGCGCCATAGTGCCGGTGACGTGTTGGCGTTGTCGCGCCGTGTTGGGCGCGGGTTACGGGACCTGGGGATGGAACCGGGCGACGCGGTGGCGGCGGTGCTGCCCAACGGTCACGACTATCTGGCGTTGTATTTGGCGGTGATGGAAAACGGGTTCTATCTCGTGCCGGTGAACTCGCATCTGGTGGCCCACGAGGTCGAGTACCTGCTGGCCGACAGCGGCGCCAAAGTCGTGGTTGGTCATCTGGAGAACACGGCGCTGGTCCAAGCGGCCGCTCGCGCAGTGGGCTTGTCGCCCGATCACGTGTTCATGGTGGGCAGCGACGGCACCACCGCGGACTTCGCCGATCTCGGTTCCGGCCGCAGCGACGCCCCGCCGGCCACCCGGCGCAGCGGGGAGATCATGTATTACACCGGGGGGACCACCGGAAAACCCAAGGGCATCCGCCGGCCGTTGCCGGGTGTCGACCCTGACGACACGGCAGTGGCGTTCGGCGATCTGCTGGGCCTGTTGGGGATCGTTCCTCGAAGCGACGACGTCCACCTGTGCGGCTCGCCGCTCTATCACACCGCCGTGCTGGCCTTTACCGCCGCCGCGTTGCACGGCGGCCAGCGCGTGGTGCTCCTCGAGTCGTGGTCCGCGCCGCGCATGCTCGAGGCCATCGCCGCGCACGGGGTCACCAACACCCATATGGTGCCCACCCAGTTCCACCGGCTCTTGGCCCTGCCCGACGCCGTCCGCGCGTCGGCCGAGGTGGGAACGCTGCGCTATGTCATCCACGGCGCGGCGCCGTGTCCCAAAGAGGTCAAGGCGCGGATGCTCGAGTGGTGGGGACCGATCATCTACGAGTATTACGGCAGCACCGAGGGCGGGGGCACAGTGATCGGCCCGAGGGAATGGCTGCAGCACCCCGGCACCGTCGGGCGCCCATGGCCCGGCGCCGATATCCGTATCCTCGACGACGACGGCGCCTCCTGTCCCGCCTCCCAGCCCGGCACCGTGTACATCAAGCTCGGCCAGTCCGACTTCGAATATCACGGGGATCGGACCAAGACCGCCGAGTCGCGCCGGGAGGGGTACTTCACCGTGGGCGACATCGGCTACTTCGATGGCGACGGCTACCTGTTCCTGTGCGACCGCAAAGCGGACCTGGTGATCTCCGGCGGCGTCAACATCTACCCCGCCGAGATCGAGGCGGTCATCCTGCGCCACCCCGCGGTGGGTGATGTCGCGGTGTTCGGGATCCCCCACGTCGATCTTGGCGAGAGCGTCCACGCGGTCATCGAGCCCGCAGCGGGCGTGGAGGCCAACGACGAGTTGGTCGCCGAGCTACGAGCGTTCTGCGGCCACCACCTGGCCCTGTTCAAAACGCCCCGCAGTTGGGAACTGACCGAGCGGTTACCCCGCGATCCCAGCGGCAAACTTTTCAAACGGACGCTGCGGGAAAAGTATTGGCACGATCAACCGCGGGCCATCTGAGACTAATGGCCGCCGTCGGCTCGTAACGCCTCGGCCACCGCCGACTCGCACACGGTCCCTTCGAAGAAACGGGGGTTCATCCCGGCGTGAAGGCGAAGGGGGTTGAGAAAGGTGAAGTCGCGGAAATCGCGCTCCGACACGATGCCCCGTTCGACAAGCTCGTAGGCCTCGGCCACCGGCTCGGTGATGTCAGGTACGTCCCAATGCGAGATGTCCGAGCCGAAGATGGGGCGAAGGCGGGCACCGAGCGGGTTGACCTTCTCGTTGAACGCCCAGGCCACCAACGGGTCGTCGGCTTCGCAACCGAAAAAGAAGCGAGAGGCGAACAGCTCGACAAAGTCGCCGACGTCGGTTATCTGGGCCCGGAAGAAGTCATCGAGCTGTTCCGGCTTGGCCGCCGGAGCTCCGAACTGTTCCCGGATCCGGTCCAGGCGGGCCAGGACGTCGTTGTCGCCGTAGCGGGCCATGTACTCCATCAAGCCGTCCACATCGAGCCGATCGGGATCGAGGTCGCCGATGGCGCGGCCGTTGCGTTTCTCCCAGTGGCCCACCAACTCGGCAAACAGGCTGCAAGCCCAGGCCACGCCGCCTTCGAGGAAGCCGAAGCGCAACGTGGGGAAACGCCGGGTGACCCCATCGAGAAACAGCGACTTGGCCATTGATTCGTGCGACGTGGCCAAGCCGCCGATGTGGTTGTACACATAGTTCGACGGCGAACGCGACACCCGGTGATAGTGATGCGAGCTATGCGACACCGGGGCCACCCCCAGCTCCACGCAGGCCGCCCAGACGGGGTCGTAGTCGTATTCGCTGTCGATGCCGAAATGGTCGAGACGGTAAGGCCGGGGACCGCCGCCGTCGGGACGCGGGCCCAGGGTGCGGCGCACATGACCGGAGATGACCACCGCTTTGAAGCCGAGAACGGTCACCGCATGGCGCAGCTCCGCCACCGCAAGCTCCGGGGTGCCCATGGGAATGAGCGCCCCCACGGTCATGCGATCGGCGTAGGGGGCGAAGACCTCGGCCAGCCAGGTGTTGACCGCCCGGCACACCGGGCCGCCCAGATCGTTGTCCATCTCCATGAAGGCCAAGGTGGTGGACGGGTACAGGATGGTGAAATCGATGCCCAGAGCGTCGAGCCGCTCATAGAGCAGCCGGGGAAGATGGGCCGTCGCCCGATCGAGCGTGTTCCGGGTCTGCCAGCCCCACCAAGACGGCATGGCCCGCCAGTCCCGGCGTGAACCTGCCCCGCGACCGCCGAGCACGGTGGAAGTGTCAAACGGGGCCATGCGCCCTTTGAGATACCGGTCGCGCAACTCCGTCCCGCCCTGGGTCTCGAGGTGAGCGACGAGGCGGTCGTCGACGACGGGTCCCAACTCGACGAAGTGACCGTCGGCGTCGATGATCGGGTGGTCGAGGTGGCGACGGACCTGCTCGGCCGGCGAAGTGGGTTCCGACGTCAATCGGACATCTTCAGCACGTTCATGGCGTTCTCCCGCAGGAAAAGCGGCCACACTTCGTCTTTCAGGGGCACACCGGGCATCTCGGAGAAGATCCGTTCGAGCGACAGGCCCGAAGGGTAGTAACCCGCATAGAGAATCTTGTTCTTTCCCCGAGAGGTGTTCGCGAAATCGATGATGGCCCTGGGGTAATACCGAGGAGCGAACGCGCTGGTCGAGTAGTACAGATTGGGGTACTTGACCATGAGTTTCACGGCGAGGTCAGCCCATGGCTCGGCCCCATGGCGCATGACCAACCGCAGCTCGGGAAAGAACCAGCACACGTCATCCAAACGCGAGACCTTCTGCGCCTTCATCGGCACCCGGGGCCCGGGCACGCCGGCATTGACAAAAATCGGGATGTCGAGATCGACACACCTGGCGTAGATGGGGTACACCTTTTTGTCGTTGATGGGGACCTGAGGCACGCACCCGCACGGAAAGAACGCCGCGGCGATCACCCCGAGCTCTCCCACCGCCCGCTCAAGGTCCCGAACCCCATCCATGCCCCGGTTGGGATCCACCAGATAGCTCCCGAACAAGCGGTCCGGATGGTCACGTACCGCCCGGGCGCTCACGCCGTCACCAAACGCCACGGGAATCAGCGCCCGCTCGACGCCGTGGCCGTCCATGGCGGCCAGCAACACCGCCACCGGGTCCTCGTCCCCGTCGGGCTCCGGCAGATCCTTGAACATGTAGCCCGCAGCATGCTGAAACTCTCCGCGACTTCCCTGATCGAGAAGCAACGGCCCCATGGAGTCCGCCCACCACCGGCGATTCCCCGCCGGCATACCCATCATCGTGTCGATTACGCCCACACCGGCTGGCATCGCCATCTCATGATCCTCCGCGGGCTTCACACACCGCCGCTACGCTACTCAATGTCTCCAACGACAACTCCTGGATCACGGCGAGCACTTCCAGACCCCACATATTGCCCGAACCTACCATGCACCGCACCCAAGCGCTAGCTTGGTCGCGGGTGATGCCTTCGAAGAGGGGACCGATGACAACCACCGACACCGACCAGCGCGACGATCTGGTGGTCCACCAAGACGGCGGCGTGTTGTGGATCCGTCTCAACCGCCCCCAGGTCCGCAACGCGTTGACCGTCGACCAGCGCCGGGCCCTCGTCGCTGTACTCGAAGCCGCGTCGGAGAACCCGACCGTACGCGCCGTGGTGATCGGGGGCAGCGGCGGGCACTTTTGTGGGGGCGCCGACCTGCGAGCCGGCGGCGGTTGGCCGGCGCGGCCGCCCGAGGTCCCCGCCCGGATCGTGGGCGACGTGGGCCGCCGCCTGGCGCAGGGCGCGCAACGGCTCATCGAAGCCCTCCTCGAGTGCGACAAGCCGGTCATCGCCATGGTTGAAGGGGTAACCGCCGGGATGGGCGTGCAGGTCGCACTGGCCTGCGACATGATCATCGCCGCGGACAACACCCGCTTCATCGAAGTCTTCGTGCGCACCGCCATCCTCCCCGACTCGGGGGCGGCCTACCTGTTGACCCGCCTCATCGGGCCACTCAAGACCAAACAGTTATTGTTTTTCGGCGACGAGTTCGACGCCGCCCAAGCAAGCGCAATGGGTTTGGTCAACGAAGTGGTGCCCGCAGCCGACCTCCAAGCGCGGGTCGAATACTGGGCGCACCGCCTGGAGACGGGACCGACTCGGACGATCGCGTTGACCAAAGCGTTGGTCAACACGGCAATGGACCGGGACCGGGCCTCGTGTCTGGCTGACGAGGCCGTGGCCCAGGACCTCAATATGCTCTCGCAGGACGCGCAGGAGGGCTTGGCCTCGTTCGTGGAGCGTCGCCCGGTCAACTATCAGGGATGGTGAGCGCCCTCTCGTTCGACCAGCAGCGCGCGTAACTGGGCTTTGATGACCTTGCCCAACCCGTTCCGGGGAAGCGAGTCGAGCACCTCGATCTGCTCGGGGTGCTTGTAGCGCGACAAGCCATGGGCTCCGCAGTGCTGGCCCAGCTCCGCCAGGGTCGGCACCTCGGCGCCTGCTTCGATGACCACGAAGGCGCACGCCCGCTCACCGGTGCGGGGATCGGGCACACCGACCAACGCGACGTCGGCGATCGCGGGATGCTGGTAGAGGACGTGCTCGACTTCTTGGGCGGAGATGTTCTCCGCGTTGCGGATGATGATGTCTTTGAGGCGCCCGGTGATGTGCACGAATCCGTCGGCATCGATAATCCCCAGGTCACCGGTGCGCAAGAAGCCCTCGTCGTCGAAGGCTTCGGCGTCCAGCGCCCGCTTGACGTAGCCCTTCATCATCTGCGGGGCTTTGACCCGCAGTTCTCCCTCCACGTTGGCGGGAACCGGGCGCCCGTCGAGACCGACGGCCCGCAACTCGACGCCGGGGGCGGCCCGGCCCTCGGTATAGGCCAACTGCACATCAGTGTCGTCCGGGCTCGAACAGGCGTTGATGGCGCTTTCGGTCAATCCCCAACCCGACAGCACCCCCACCCCGAACACCTCTTTGAGCTCGTAGTGGATCCCGGGTGGCTTCGCCGCTCCTCCCCCCACGAAGGTCCGCAGGCGGGGAAAGATCGGCGTGGCCCCAGCCCGGCGTTGCGCGTCGAGATAGGCCCGGAAGAACGGGAGCGCACTTCCCATCATGGTGGCCCCGGCCGCCCCCATGATCTGCGGGCTGCGTTGCGGGTCGAAGACCTCGAGCATCATCAAGCGGCACCCGGTACGCAGCGCCGTAGTGGTCCACACCATCCCCCCGATGTGGGCGTAGGCGAACGCGATGGGAACGCAGTCGTCTGCACCCGTCCGGTAGCACTCCACCATCCCGTTGGCTGTGGCCATCACCGACCCCTCGCTGTGCAGGCAGCCTTTGGGATCCGACGTCGTCCCCGACGAGTAGTAGATGTAGCGGACATCGCCGGGAACGTAGGCCGCGGGCGGCCCGAGGATCGCTGGGTTGCCGAGCGCGACGGCGTCGCGGGTCACTGCCGCCAACTCGCAGCCGGTGTCCGCGGCGATCTGTTCGGCCATGGCTGCGTAGTCGAAGTTGCGCCACACCCGCCCTGGAGTGATGAGCAGCGACGCAGCGGTCTCCGCCACGATGAAACCCACCTCACGGTGGCGCAGATTGGGGATCAACGGGATCTGCACTGCCCCCAAGCGCGACAACGCGGCGGCCAACAGCGCGGACTCGATGATGGTCGGGAGCTGCCAGGCAACCCGCGTGCCTGCTCCGACGCCCCGTAGCACTAAGCCGGCGGCCACTCGCGCCGCCTGGTGCCGCCACTGCGCGGCGCTCAGCGAGCGGCCCGACTCGTCGATGATCATGACCCGATGGGGGCTCAGCGCGGCACGCTGATCCAACAGCCCCCAAAAGGTGTCAGCCAGGGCGAGGGGATCCAGGGACTCAGTGTTGTCGTCGATCGCTTGCTCGTTCAACAATTCCCCCCTTCCCGCAGACTCAGCCCAGCTGGCTCAGCGGAACGTTGAGGTAGGTGCCGTTGCATTCGTAGCCGGCGCTCGGATCGAGTCGCACGAACTGGCCGTTTTGGACACCGACAATGACTTCGCAACTGGGACCGACCCGTTTCCCGGGATTGGTGGCGGGGTCGAGCCCGTCTGCGGTGAACGAACCCAGGTTGGTGATGGCCTGGACCACGCCGGACTGGGTGACCGGTCCGTTGGCCCCGGCCGCCTGTACGGCCTGGGCGAAGAGTACGCCCGCGGCCCACGCCGACTCCCCGAAGAGGTTGGCGGTATCACCCGAGTGCAGGTTGTTCAACCACGTCAGATAGGTGTTGAGCTCCGGGTTGGTGCTGCGGTCCTGACCCAGGTACAGCGGGAAGTACAGGGGTGCGACCAGGTTGGCAGCGTCGGCAGGGTTGCCCAGCAGCTTGAAAAAGCCGGCGTCGTAGGCGGTGGCGCCGAGTACGACGTCCGGATCGAAGTTCTGCTGCGCTGCTTGCTGCTCGAAGTCGGCGACCGTGCTGTCCGGGTTGGCCAGCAGATCGACGATCTTCACGCCGTCAGCTTTCATCCGCAGAATGTTGCTGGTGAAGTTGGTGTCGGTGGTCGCGATACCGGCGCTGTAGACGTACTTGTATCCAACCGATTGGGCGGCATCGTGCTCTTCCACTTCGCTGAACGCCGCCGACGTCGGATACAGCGACCCCACCTTGGTGATGTCGTTGGGGTACTTGTCCTTTACCCACTGGTAACCGGTGGTGATGAACCCTGGAGGCTGGGTGATCCCGGCGAAAGCGTTGGGCAGGGAGAACAGCTGCGGGTTGATGATAATTGCTTCGATGTTAGGCAGGTTCGGGGTCGCCTTGAGGGTGGCTGCCCCGCATTCGTCCTCGACTGAAAATGTCCCGACGACCGCGAAGACCTTCGTGCTCAGATCCTTCATGTCGTTGGTATAGGTAACGCAGTTGTAGCCGTCGTCCTCGTGCAGGAGGACCAGCTTGTGACCGTCGATCCCTCCCTCCGAGTTGATGTAGTTCACGAAAGCGTCCATCGAGTCGACCGAGTTTTGGAACAGGCCGGGCACCGGCCCAGACACCGTGGCAATTTGACCCAAGGTGATGGTGGTCGCGGTGACCCCAGGGCCGCTGATGCTGGCCGTGCCGCCTGACAAGGGCGCCAACGTGCTCCCCGTGGAGGCGGCCGTTGTCGACGAACTCGCCGCGCTGGTGCTGGTGGAGGCCGCGGTCGTAGTGGACGTTGATGCCGATTTCGAGCTGCTGCCGCACGCCGCGACCGCCATTGCCCCAATCAGAACGACTGCTCCGGCCCGGACAGCGGCCTTCTTCGGCTGCTTGTTCATAATGATTGTTTCCCCCTGGAATGGAATCGGGCACTTGCCCGCGGATCCCGCACCCCGGCGAGCCGGGCGCCCAACGCCGGGCATCGTAGCATTCACATGATCGCCCTAGCGGTCAGTGTAACTCGACTGTATTAGGGCGAGCCGGATCAGGGTAGCCCGGCGTGCGGTACGTCGACCCGCCGGCCCAGCAGACAGGCCCGGCGGCCGTCCAACGCCTCTTGTCGAACATGTGTCGGGGAGCTCGCAGCGAACAGTGTGGTGCCGTCGTCTCCCCCCAGCATCACGGTCTGCACCAAGGTCGGCGTCGCTTCGCGCACCTTGATCACCCCGTCTGAGTTGACCCGTAAAATCTCCCCGGTGCCCGGTGAGGCCACCCACAAAGCACCTTCCGCGTCCAGGCACATCCCGTCGGGGCGGGCGCCGTCGAGGTCCGCGAAGACGCGCCGATCCCCCAAGGCGCCCGCATCGCCGACCCGAAAGACGGTAATGCGCCCAGCTGAAGTCTCCGCCACGAAGAGATTTCCGCGATCGTCGAGCACCATACCGTTGGGGAACCACACGTCCTCGGCGGCCACCCACGCGGTTGCGTCGGGCTCGACGACGATTACCGAGGCCGACGCTCTGGGTGCTCCGGCGACATAGTCATAGCCGAAGTGACCGACATACGCCCGACCCACCGCATCGACCACCATGTCGTTGCAAGCCCCTCTGCTCAACGAAGCGAGGTCCGCCACCAGGCGCAGGCGACCCCCCTCGAGCGCCACCACCCGACGGCCCGTCATATCTACGGCCAACAAGGTGCCATCGGGCTTCCACCCCAAACCCGAGGGCTGACCGGGCACCTCCGCGACCAGTTCGCTCCGCGACCCGGGTCGCAGCGATCGCACCTCGCCGGCGAAGATATCGGAGAACCACAGACGCCCCTCATGCCACCGTAGAGCCTCGGGAAAGGCCAGCCCGCGGGCCACGACCTCCCAGCGCTCCCCCAACTCAAGCCACCGTCACAGGGTCCAAACCGAAGGCGGAGCGCAGCGTGACCGCGATCTCCGCCATGGCCCGCCGGGCGTCGTCGAGCACCGCAAGGAAGCTGAGGAAACTGTGGAACTGGCCCTCGTAGCGCGTTACGGTGACCGCCACTCCGGCCGCTAAGAGGGCCGAACCGTACGCTTCGCCCTCGTCGCGAAGAGGGTCATTTTCCGCGGTGACAATCAGCGCCGGCGGAAGGCCGTGCAGGTCGGGGGCGCGCAGCGGCGAGGCGTACGGATTGTCGCCCTCGCCCGGGTCGCTGAGGTACTGGCCCCAGTAGTACATGACCTCCTCGCTCTTGAGAAAGTAGCCCTCGCCGGTGGTGCGGTGCGACGGCGTCTGGTCGGAGAAGTCGGTGACGGGATACACCAGTACCTGGGCGGCGATGGAGGGGCCGCCCCTGTCTCGGGCCATGAGCGCCACCGCGGCCGCCAAGTTGCCCCCGGCGCTGTCGCCAACGACCGCCACGGGTCCCCGCGCTGCGCCGGCGAACGACGGGTGTTCGTAACACCACTGCGCCACGGCGTAGCAGTCCTCGAGTCCGGCCGGGAAGCGGTGCTCGGGCGCCAGGCGGTAGTCGACGGCTACCACTGCGCATCCCGACGCGTTGGCCAGGGCCCGGCAGATGCCGTCATGGGAGTCCAGGTCGCACAGTACCCATCCCCCACCGTGAAAGAAAACCACCAGTGGGAGCGCCGCTTCACCCGAACCCAACGGCCGGTACACGCGTACCGGTACGCTCCCGGCCGGGCCCGGCACTTCGTCGTCACGCGCCGCGTCCACCGCTTCGGGATTCGGGGGAATCACCGTACCCGACGTCTGTGCCACGCGGCGACGCATCTCCGTGCCGCTGATCGAAGGATCCAAGGGCGGGAAGTTGGCCTCCATGTACTGCAGAATCTGTCGGACTTCGGGGCTCACCGTCATTCGGTCTCCTTCGATCGCAGCGATCGGGCGCGACGCTAGTGGCGGTCGGCCCCCTCAGGTCACGTTGTGATCCTGCCGTCGGCGCGTGGGCACGCTTCGTGAACCCAGTTGCCGTCCGGTAACCGCCGCGCATCTTGGCTCGCGGTGATAATTGCGTCGCAGCGCTCACAGACCGCGCCGGGAGCGTGCGCCTCGTTGTCTTCCGCTTCGAGGTACGCGGACACTCGCTCGTCACGGAGATGTTCGTCTATCTCGTGCTCATCGATGTCCTCGTGGTCCTGCCGGACACTCTCGGAGCCTTCCCTCACCCGCCTTTGCTGCAGATTCATGCGCTCTTCTTCGCCGAACTCGGGTGTTATCGTCATGGCGTCCTTTGCGGGTCAGCGCTCTCAGGCTACCGTCTGATCGCCGGCGCGTGGCCGAGGGGATCGAGAGCGATGACGAACCGGCCGAGCGGCGCGCCCGGGGCGTGACCCACGGGCAGGGGTACCTGTCGGGCGGGCCGCCCCCCTCCCGTCGGAATGCGAGAGCCGCGGGTCGACGGCGTGGCATACTTCGCGCATGGGGCAGGCAGGTGGTCATAGATGCGGTAGTTGCGCGCCGGCAGAGGGACTGGGACGGCGTCGGTTCATGGAGTTGATCGCGCTGGGGTTCGCGGCGGCCCTGGCCGGTTGTGACGTAGCCTCCGAACCCAAACCGGCGGCCAGGCTGCTCAGCGGGGGGCGACCGGCTGCGGCAGCCGCCGGGGGCGCCGCGGCGACCACCGCCACCACCACGATGCCGGTCACCACCACGACGCCGAGGCTGGCGCGGATACCCGATCCCCACCCGGGATCGCCGCAGGTGTTCTGGCATGCGGCGACGCAGACCCAACAGATCGCCCTGACCATCGATGACGGCTTCTGCCAGCCCTGCGTGGAGGCCTACGTGGACTTCGCCCACCGCACCGGCATCCACATCACCTTCAATCCAAACGGCATTTACCAGGAATACTGGAATCCCTTCGCATCGGTACTCGAACCGCTCATTACCGCCGGGCAGATACAGATCTCCAACCACACCTACTCCCACGCGGACCTGACGCGGCTGGGATCCACTGGCATCAATGACGAACTCGAGCGCAACGACGAGTGGATCCGGTCAACGTTCGGCATCACCACGCGGCCTTGGTACCGACCGCCGTACGGGTACCGCAACGCGTGGAGCGACGATGCCGCGGCGGAGTTCGGCTACACCCATGTCCTCATGTGGAACGGCAGTTTCGGGGATGCGGCCCTGCTCACGCCGAGCGAACTGATGGCCCAGGCGCAACTCTGGCTCAAACCGGGGACAGTCATGTTGGGACACGCCAACCACCCCACCGTCATCAATCTCCTCGGCCAAATCCAGGATCTGATCGAAAGTCGCCAACTGGACCCGGTGACGTTGGACGAAATGTTCGGTACCAGCCGAGCCACTGGCTAAAGGAAGCAACCGGCGCCACCGGGGTTACATGTTGGTTTCGTCCGCCGGCACCGGCGGCAGCGCCGGCGAGCCGCCGTGGCCCGATGATTCGAGTTCGCGGCAGCCGAGCGTGTAGGCCGTCATCGATAATGAACCCATGGCGTAACCATCGACCAACACCTGCGCGGTCTCGCCGTCTTCGGCGGCCAAGCCGGCGAGGTAGAGGAGCGGGATGAAGTGGTCCGGGGTCGGCGCCGCCACAGAAAAATTCTCATGCTCCTGCAACCTCGGCAGCTCAGCGGGCGCTCTGGTCATGATGTCCGCGGCGCGGTCATCGAATCCCCGGGCCCAGTCAAACCCGCTATCCGGCTTGCCCCAGTCGATCCGTTGCAAGTTGTGCACCACGTTGCCGCTCGCCATGATCAACACGCCCCGCTCACGCAGCGGCGCCAGTTTGGCCCCGAGCTCGAGGTGGTAGTCGAAAGGTTTGGCGGCGTTGATTGACAGTTGGATGACCGGGATGTCGGCCGCGGGAAAGGCGTGCACCAGCACCGACCAGGTCCCGTGATCGATCCCCCAACTGTCAGTGTCCAGCCCGATCCAGGTGGGCGCCACCAGGTCCGCCACTTCGTCGGCCAGCGCGGTGTCGCCCGGAGCCGGATACTGCAGCGCGAACAACTCCGGCGGGAATCCGTAGAAGTCGTGGATGGTCTTGGGCTTGGACATGGCGGTGACCGCCGATGCGTTGATGTACCAGTGAGCGGACACCATGAGAATGGCCCGAGGCCGGGGAACTTCGCTCCCGAACGCCCGCCACGCCTCGGTGTAGCGGTTGTGGTCGAGCGCGTTCATGGGCGAGCCGTGACCAAAGAAGGCTGCCGGCATCCTCGCGGTCTGCGTCACCGGTACCTCCCTTGGACAACGATCACCAACAGCATCGCGCACATTAACATGCCCCCCATAAAACTGATCCCGGACCGTCGACATTGAGCGAGCAGCCCCTCGGGCCGGTGTCCGAGCCCACCGAGCGCACACGACAGAAGGCCGCTCGCCGTCAACAGCTGTTGGTCGCCGCGGCTCGGCTGTTCGCGGAGCGGGGGTTTCACGCCGCGTCCATCGAGGAGCTGGGGGGCGCGGTAGGGATCAGCGGCCCAGCCGTGTACCGACACTTCGCCAACAAAGAGGCCATCCTGGGGGACTTGTTGGTGGGGGTGAGCCGTCGGTTGCTCGACGGTGGCACCGCCATGGCTGCGGGCGCGGCGAGCGCGCAGGAGGCCATAGAAGCGCTGGTGTCGTTCCACGTGGAGTTCGCTCTGCACGATAGCGACCTCATCCGCGTGCAGGACCGCGACTTTGCCAGTCTCCCCGCCCCCGAGGCCCGAACGGTCCGCATGCTGCAGCGGGCCTACGTCGAGATCTGGGTGGAGGTCCTTTTGGCGCTCGACCCCTCTTGTGCCCGCGTTGTGGCCCGTACCAAAGCCCACGCCGCATTCGGCCTTTTGAACTCGACTCCCCACAGCGCCACCAGCCGCGACGTCGAAATCACACGGAGCGTGCTTGAGGCCATGACGCTGGCCGCCCTGCGCGCGAAACCGTCTTGAGCGCTCGGGTAACATTTGCGATGCCCGCACCTCAGCCACCGCAGCGGAAGCTGACCATACCTCCTCCTTGCGACATCACCCTCGGCCTGGTCTGCGTGGACAAATCGACGCCGGGCACCACGGTGTGGGAGATGCCAGCCGAGGAGCGCTTCGCCAACCCGGCAGGTTTTGTGCAGGGGGGCATCGTGGCGGCGCTCGCCGATACGGCGATGGCCGCAGCAAGCATTACCGCCAACTCTGGGCGAAAAGTTTTCACTGCCAACACGGACCTCCACATCAGCTTCCTGCGCCCCGCAGGCGTCGGTGGCAAACTGATCTGCACGGCGCGGGCGGTGTCCAACGGCAAACGGGTCTGTTTTCTCGAGGCGGAAGTTACCGATGGCGAAGGGACGGTGGTGGCCCGGGCCTCTTCCACCTACCTGCTCACCCCGCGCGACGACAACTGACCGACGGGGCACTGCCGGGTGTGAGGCATAATCTCCGGCATGGAGTTACAGACGTTCGGCACGCTCACCATCCAGACCGACCCGGGCGCACTGTTCATGCTGGGCACCACCGTGGTGACCCGGCGGATCATCCAGGAGTTCTCCTCTGTCACTTTCGAGGGAGGCCGCCTGCGCGGCGCGATGGTCGGACGCGCCGGTGCGGACTGGCTGACCGTCGACGATGCCGGCAACGCCACCATGGACATCCGTATCCTGCTGCTCAGCGATGACGGGGCGCATGTGTTCGTGACACTCGACGGCCGGGCGCAATGGGGTGGCAGCCTCGGTCGGGGGCCCATCTACTCGAGTGTGCGCCTCGAATCGGGCGACGAGCGCTACTTGTGGGTCAACCAGATTCCGCTGGTGTCCAAGGGCACCATCGGCGAGGGAGGCGCCGTGGCACACGAGTTCTTCGAGTTGGTCTAGCCGCTCGGGGTGACGACGGACCCAGATAGGCCACCCCAAAGGAATCGGCGCGCTCCCCCAGGTCCCGTCGCTTGGCTACAAGGGGACCGTTCGGGCGGCGTGACCCTGGCCGTCGCCGCAGCGATCGCGTTGATCTGGGCGAACGTGGAAGGTGGCCGCGCCTACCGCGCCACCTGGAATCGCGTGGCGCCGTGGTCATCGCTTGTCGGTGTGCATCTCACGCTGCGCGACAGCGTGAACCAAGGGCTGTTGTTCGTTTTCTTTGCCCTCGTCGGCCTCGAGATACGACGAGAGTTCACTGCCGGTGAACTGCGGACGCTGCGCCGTGCCGCGGTCCCCATCCTCGCCGCGTTGGCAGGTATGGCGGTCCCCGCCCTCATTTACACCGCCGCGGTGGCCGGCGGATCGGGGGCCAAAGGATGGGGAATCCCCATGGCCACCGACATCGGTTTCGCCCTGGGCGCGTTGGCCCTGATCGGGACCACCTCCGGTCGCGCCCGGGTCTTTCTGATGACCCTGGCCGTTGCCGATGACATCGCCTCGATCATGGTGCTGGTCGCCTTCTACGGACACCACACCCGACTCTCCTGGCTCCTGCCCGCAGTTGGCGCCTTGGTCACGCTGGGCGCGGTGTGGGCGCGGTCATTGCCCGGTTGGTGGATTCGCGCGGTGCTCGCCGCCTTCGCCTGGTGGGCCCTGCTGCGCGCCGGGGTCGACGCCGCGGTCGTCGGCGCAGCCTTGGGAGTGTTCGGTCCGGGGCGACGCGCCACAAAGGGCACGGCGCGGATCGCGACCGTGCGGCGCTGGGTGGTGCGCCTCGAACCTGCGGTCAACGGCGTGGTGCTTCCCCTCTTCGCCCTAGCCAACATCGGCACCACATTTGGCTTGTCGCTATGGCACGACGCTGCGGCGATGCGGGTTCTCGCGGCGGTCACCCTGGCCCGCCTGCTCGGAAAGCCGATCGGGATCACCGCCGGAACCGTGTTGGCCCGGCGCATCGTCGGCGTGGACGACCCCCGTATCTCGCCGCGTGAACTCGTTGGGGTGGCCACGCTGGGCAGCATCGGTTTCACCGTGCCGTTGCTCATCATCGCCCAGGCGCTTCCGGCAGGGAACCTGACCGACGCAGCGATCCTCGGCCTGTTGATCAGCAGCGTGGTGGGGGCCGGCGGAGGCCGGGTCGTGCTGCGCTTGCTACGCCCCCGTCATTAGGCCCCGTTGGTCGTTGACTCGCCGTCTGCGCCTTGATCCACGTAGGCGTCCGCCCCGGGGAAGAACAACCCGACTCGCCCGTCCTCAGACCACTTCACCATGTAGGGCGGAGCGCCGTTAGGGTCACGGATCTCCACGATCTTGCCGTCTTTCACCGGCTCACCCAGGTGATGCGAACGAATAACAAGTCGCTGACCAACTTTTGCCTGCATTTGCTAGGCGCTTTCTCGTCTTCGCCTTCTTCGATGAAGGTCGCTAATGGAAGTCTGGCCTGGGCTGAGGACGGTCCGCTAGGGCCAAAGAGCCCTATTCGCCCCGAACCAGGGGCTCCGTCTGCCAACCAACGGCTGAAACCAAACGCGACAAGCGCCCGCCACTGGACCGAATCCTGGGACGGGCGCTTGCTCTGTGTTCCCTGACAACTCTGAACGCGCTTCGTAAATCTTGGTCGAGCCCACTCGGGTTCTTGCTCTGAGGATCCTAACCCAATCCCTCGGGTTGAGAATTCACTCCACGTGTTGGCGAAGACCGCACAAGCCGTAGCCAACCACTTGCGCACCTCCGAGCACTTCGGAGATCAGTCGGGGCATTCCGTACTTCACCGGAGGCCTCACCTCCACTCCTTCTCGTGACCTTTCACCTATTGCGAACGTTAGGGGGCGACCATCTATTCCCGCCGCTACCAGGCGTAGTCCTCGGGAGCGGGGCGGTGCCCCGGGAACAAGGTGTCCAGGTGCTCAAGAGTTTCGGGCTCGAGGGTGATCTCGAGCGAACGCAGCGCACCATCGAACTGTTCCGGTGTCCGGGGTCCGATGATGGGGCTGGTGACCGCCGGACGGCTGAGCAGCCAAGCCAGTGCGACCGTCGAAGGCTCTTCGCCGAGTGACGCACACAGATCCTCGTACGCCTCGAGCTGGCCCCGCAATGCATCGTCCGCCGCTGCCCAGCGTTGGTTACGGCGGCTGCCTTCGCGCTCTTTGCGTACCACGCCGCCCAGCAGTCCTCCTTGCAGCGGCGACCACGGGATGATCCCGATCCCGTGGTCCTCGGCCGCCGGCAGCACCTCCAACTCGATCTGCCGGGCCAGCAGGTTGTAGAGGGACTGCTCGCTCACCAAGCCCAGATAGTTGCGTTGGCGGGCCACGCCCTGGGCCTTGGCCAGGTGCCAGCCAGCGAAGTTGGACGACCCAACGTAAAGGATCTTGCCTTGCGTCCGCAACACTTCCATGGCCTCCCAGATCTCGTCCCAGGGGGTCCCGCGATCAATGTGGTGCATCTGATAAAGGTCGATGTAGTCGGTCTGCAAGCGGCGCAGCGACGCCTCGCAGGCTCGGCGGATATTGAGCGCCGACAGGCGCCCCTCGTTGGGCCAGTCGCCCATATCGCCATAGAGTTTGGTGGCCAGCACCGTGCGCTCCCGCCGCCCGTCGCCTTTCTCAAACCAACGACCCACAATCGTCTCGGTGGCGCCCCGTCCTTTGGATCGGCCGTAGACGTTGGCCGTGTCGAGGAAGTTGATTCCCACTTCGTGCGCCCGGTCCATGATGGCGAAAGAGTCAGCTTCGTCGGTCTCCGGCCCGAAGTTCATGGTTCCCAGACAAAGACGGCTCACGCGGAGCCCGGTACGTCCAAGATGAGTGAAGTTCATAACCGCACGCTACCCGTCAAGGCGCGAGTCGGAAACGGCGGTGACGAGCCGCAGCGATCCGACAAACTCCTGCTGGGTCCTTAGGTGGCCGTAGTGGCGGTCCCACTCTCCGGTTGCCAGTCCCGACGCGGCGAGGATGTGGGCGGCGATCCGTGGATCGGTGCGCCGACGCCGGGCGTAGCCCTCCCCGTAGGCTTCGTAGTCAAAATCACCGGCGCACACGACCAACAGACTCACAGAGTCGTGCGGTGTCCGCGCGGCTATATTCGGGCGGCCTCTATATCCGATCAGATCGAAAAGTCCTCCCCGGACCAAACCCCTTCCTCCGAAGGCCGGGCGTCCGGTTCGCTCCGGTGGCCGTTCACCTCGGTTTCGAGGCGGTCGACTCGCCGCAGGAGCGACAGGAGACTGGTGCCGACGAGATCGGGCATCACCGCATCCTGGAGGTCCGGAGGCGTGCCCGGATCGCGTCGGCGACTGCGGGCAATGACCTGTCCGGGGACCCCGATCACCACCGAGTTCGGGGCCACCGACTTGACGACGACAGCATTCGCGCCGATACGGCTGTCGTCGCCGATGGTGATCGGACCGAGGACCTTCGCCCCCGCACCGATGGTCACCCGGTCCCCCACCGTGGGATGCCGTTTACCTCGGCTCAGACTGGTGCCCCCCAACGTCACCCCTTGAAAGATCGTCACGTCCGCGCCGATCTCCGTCGTTTCCCCGATGACGACGCCAAGGGCGTGGTCGATGAACAGGCCTCGTCCCAGTTGCGCCCCGGGATGGATGTCGACTCCGGTCCAGCCGCGCACGAGGGTCGCGCAGACACGGGCCAGGAGCGTGTGGTCTCGGCCCCATAGCCGGTGGCTGAGGCGATGACCCCAGATGGCGTGCACTCCGGGATAGCAGATGGCGATCTGCGTGAGGGAACCGGCGGCAGGGTCGCGGTCTCGCACGGCATAGAGATCGCTGCGAAGGGTGGCCAGCATCCTCAGTCGGTGAGGCCCTCGAACAATGCCGTGGACAGATAGCGCTCCCCGCACGACGGGATGACCACCACGATCATCTTGCCTGCGTTCTCGGGGCGTGCGGCCACCTGCAGCGCCGCCCAAATGGCTGCTCCTGAGGAGATACCGACCAGCAGTCCCTCTTCCCGGGCGGCACGACGGGCCAGCTCGAAGGCATCCGCATTGGCCACCGGGATGATCTCGTCGATGATCCCCGTGTCCAAGATGGCGGGCACGAACCCTGCGCCGATCCCTTGAATCGGGTGGGGCCCTTTTTGGCCTCCGGAGAGCACCGGCGAAGCCGCGGGCTCGACGGCTACTACCTGCACCGAAGGTTTGCGCTCCTTCAGCACCTCGCCGACCCCGGTGATGGTGCCCCCCGTGCCGACGCCGGCGACGAAAATGTCGACCTGTCCGTCCGTGTCGTTCCAGATTTCCTCTGCCGTGGTGGTGCGGTGGATCGCCGGATTGGCCGGGTTCTCGAACTGCTGAGGCACGAAGTAGTGGGGATTGGCCTTCGCCAGCTCTTCCGCCTTGGCGATCGCACCGGGCATGCCCTCGGGGCCGGGCGTCAACACCAGCTCCGCCCCATAGGCCCGCAGCAACACCCGCCGCTCCTTGCTCATCGTCGCTGGCATGGTGAACATGCACCGATAGCCCCGTGCAGCACAGACCATGGCCAACGCGATGCCCGTGTTGCCACTTGTCGGCTCCAGGATGACCGTGCCAGGACCGATCAATCCGGCCTTTTCGGCTGCCTCGATCATCGAGATCCCGATGCGATCTTTCACGCTGGACGCCGGGTTGAAAAACTCGAGCTTGGCCACGACGGCGGCCTCCACGCCTTCAGTCAGCCTGCGCAGGCGGACGAGCGGCGTATGGCCGATCAACGCGGTGACATCGTCAGCGATCTTCATGGCGGGCTCCTGTGCGGTCAGCAAGTTTGTGCATCAATGACGGCCACAGGGGTTTGGCCTGCTTCGGTCATTCAGGACTCCTCTAGCGAGCCACAAGTGCCGAACCTAAACGGAAGGACCGTGACCCAACAGAGGCCAAGGTCACAAACAACGAGGGGGCCCGGACAGACCCAACCGGTATGCTCCGTTCGTGACGGTTGACGACGATTTCGCAGGCAAGGTGGCGGTTGTGGTCGGCGGCTCGTCCGGCATCGGGAAGGCCGTCGCCGGTCTCCTTGCCGACCGAGGCTGCGACGTATTCTGTCTGGCCCGCAACGGCCAACGGCTCGACCACGCCGTCGCCGAACTGGGTAACCGGGTGCAGGGACTGGCCTGCGACGCCAGCGATCCGGCCGATGTCCGCCGGGCTTTCGCCACCGTGGCGGCCGAGTTCGGTCGCCTCGACATCCTCCTCAACGTGGCGGGGACCGCCAGTCCGACGCTGATTGAGGACGCCACCGACGATGACATCAGCCGGCACCTGGCGACCAACCTGCTGGCACCGATCTACACCACCCGAGCCGCCATACCCCTTCTCAAAGCGAGCGGCGCCGGCGATATCGTCAACGTTTCGTCCGAGGTGACCATCGACCTCTTCCCCCTACTCACCCTCTACGGGACGAGCAAGGCGGGCCTGGAGATGTTCAGTAGGGCCATGACCAAGGAACTGCGACCCCACAACATCCGGGTAACCCTGTTCATCTGCGGGCAGACCGACACCGCTTTCGGGCGCGACTGGAGTGGGGACCAGGTGGCGGCGGCCGTCGCGGCCTGGAGCGAGGATGGCGCTCATCTCCGGGTTTCGGGACCAAATCAGATGGAAGCGGCAGCGGTGGCCGAGGCGATGGTGTTCGCCGTCAGCAGGCCCAGAAGCCAAATGATCGACATCATGCAGGTTCGGTCGGTTTGAGCTCCGGCCACCGCGCTGAGCGCGGGCAACCTCGTCTACGGTGAGTTTCCGCCGACGCTGTCGCGGCGGCCGAAAGGAGAATCATGGGCAAGCTTGACGGCCGGGTCGCTTTTATCACCGGCGCGGCGCGGGGCCAGGGCCGTAGCCACGCGGTCCGTTTGGCGCAGGAGGGCGCCGACATCATCGCCGTCGACCTGTGCGAACCGATCGCCACAATGAACTATCCCCTCTCTACCCCCGAAGATCTGGCCCAGACCGTCAAGGAGGTCGAAGCGCTCGACCGGAGGATTCTGGCCGCCAAGGCGGACGTTCGCCACCGCGACCAGCTTGTCCGCGTGTTGGACGAAGGAATCGCCACCTTCGGCCGTCTCGATATCGTCGTGGTCAATGCTGGCATCCTCCCCGGTAAGGACAACGGGTTATGCGACGGTTTCGTGGATGCCACCGATGTCGATCTGATCGGGGCGATGAACACCGTTGCCGCCAGCCTCCCCCATCTCCACGCTGGCGCGTCGATCATCGTGACCGGTTCGACCGCCGGGATGATGAAAGGCACCACCGAGCGCATTGGAGTCTCGGGGGGCGTCGGCTACTTCTGGGCCAAGCAGGTCCTCATACGCTACGTCGAGGTGCTGGCCCTACAACTGGCGCCGCACATGGTCCGGCTCAACGGGATTCACCCCACCAACTGCGACACCCATCTCCTCCACAACATCGACGTGTACCGCGCTTTTCGACCTGACCTCAAAGCACCGACCCGGGAGGAAGCGGTGGCCGCGTTCCCGGCTATGCAGGCCATGCCCATCCCCTACATCGACCCCATCGACGTGAGCCATCTGGTGGCTTTCTTGGCCAGCGACGAATCTCGCTACATCACCGGCTGCAATATTCGGGTCGATGCCGGCGCGATGCTCAAGGCGCCGCCCGTCTGATCAGGCGGGCGCGATCAGGTCACGACGCGAAACCTGCTGGCGGGGGGCGCCCCGAGGTCTCCTGGTTGGTCCGTGAAGGTCATTCGGTCCACCCGAGCCAGGCTGGGGCCTTGACGGCACCAAGCGGTGAGTCGACCGACGACGGCCGGGGGCCCGACGGCGACCACCTCGACATCGCCGTCGTCGAGGTTCCGCACACTTCCACTGAGCCCGAGGCTACGGGCCGCCTTGGCGCAAGCTGCTCGGTAGCCGACTCCTTGGACGCGACCCGATATGACGATGCGCCGCCGAACCGACTCCGACACGCTCATCACTGTAGATGGGCGCGCTGATCTGGCCGGCCTCCCCGACGCGGAGCGAATCATCAAGAAGGGACCTTCGACTCTCGTGCGCAACGCTCCTTGCTCGTACCGTAAGCCGCAATCTGACCTCGAGAGCAGCGATGAGCACAACTGTTGAGGCACCTGAGACAACACGGTGGCCACCCCCTCCCCCGCCCGACTCCTGGCGGAGCGCCCCGGCCCTGCCGCCTCCGCGTCGACGCAGGCTTGGTCCGTTCACGTTCCTGGTGACGCTCGCTATCGTCCTCGGCCTCACCGCAGTGGGCGCCGGCCCCATCGTCTGGCGGCCCTCCACGACGGGACCCTTTTCCGACTCAGTGTCCGCCAGGACGGTCGCCGACGGGCGCATGCGCAGCGCGATCGCCGTGAAAGTCGATCCGGGCCTGGTCGATGTAAACGTGACGCTCGGGTACCAGGACGACGGCGCCGCCGCAACGGGGATGGTACTCACCGCGTCGGGAGAGGTGCTGACCAACAACCACGTGATCGACGGCGCTACGCAGATCAACGTGGTTGATCTCGGCACCCATGAGGCCTACAACGCCACCGTCGTCGGCTACGACGTCCGGGCTGACATCGCCGTCCTGCAACTCCAGGGAGCTAGCGGACTGGCGACCGTCTCGTTCGGAAACTCGTCGGACGTGGTGGGGGGCCAGCAGGTCGTCGGCATCGGCAACGCGGGCGGCGCGGGCGGGACGCCGAGCGTCGTCACCGGGTGGGTCACCGGACTCCATCAGGCGATCACCGCAGTCGACCAGGAGAGCGGAACGGCCGAGCAACTGGCCGGACTCATCAAGACCAACGCGGCGATCGAGGCGGGAGACTCGGGCAGCCCGCTGCTCGACGCGCAAGGCAAGGTGATCGGCATGACCACCGCGGCATCGAGCGGCTATTCCCTGAGCAGCTACTCCAGCGCCGGCTACGCCATCCCGGCCAACACCGCGCACGCCATCGCTGGGCAAATCGCCAGGGGCCGCGGTTCCCAAAGCGTCCATATCGGGCTCACCGCCTTTCTGGGTGCCCAGGTGACGGCGCGTAACGAACTCGGAGCGCCGTCAGGCGAGAGAAGCGGCGACGTGGTGGTAACTGGCATCACGCCCGGCGGCCCGGCCGAAAAGGCGGGGCTGAGCGTCGGCGACGTCGTCGTCTCGCTCGACGACAGCAACATCGTCAGCTCAAACCAGCTGGCCGCCCTGCTCCAAGCCGACCACCCCGGCGACAAGCACAAGATCGCCTGGCGAGACGCCTTCGGCGTGGCGCACGTGGCATCGCTCACCCTGGCGGACGGACCGCCGGCGTGATGGCAAGAACGCAGAATGGTGAGCGGGAGGACGGGGCGATGACCGCAGAAAAGGAAGTCACGCTCGGCGCTCCTTCGCCGGCGTGGAGCACCAAGACCAATCCATACCGTTCACGAACCGTGCCCATCCACGGCCACCAGGTCAGCTACCGGATGGCCGGGACGGGACCGACGATCGTCCTCATCCACGGTATCGCCGGGAGTTCGACGACGTGGCGGGCGGTCATGCCCGCCCTCAGCGAGCATTACACGGTGATCGCCCCGGACCTGTTGGGGCACGGGCAGTCGGCCAAACCTCGCGGCGACTATTCGCTCGGCGCCTACGCCAGCGGCATCAGGGACCTGCTGGCCGTGCTCGGTCATGAACACGTCACCCTGGTCGGCCACTCTCTCGGCGGCGGTGTGGCGATGCAGTTCGCGTATCAGTTCCCCGAGTCCGCCGAGCGCCTGGTGCTGGTCGCCTCGGGGGGGCTGGGTAAAGAGGTGAGCGTCCTGCTCAAAGCGGTGACGTTCCCTGGCGCCGAATACGTACTGCCGCTCCTCCTGCATCCAGCGATCCGCCAAGCGGGTGAGCGCCCCGGCCTGCTGGCTCGGCGGCTGGGCTGGCGCCCGGGTGACACAATTACCGAAGTGTGGCGCAGCTACACCACGCTGACCGATCGACGCGGTCAAGAGGCATTTATTCACACCGTACGATCGGTGATCGATATGGCAGGACAGCGAGTCACCGCGCACGACCGGCTGTACCTGGCGGCGGCCGTGCCCACGCTCATCGTGTGGGGAGACCACGACCGGATCATCCCCGTGGCGCACGCCTACCGGGCCGCCGAGGCGATTCCCGGCGCGCGCCTGGAGATTCTCGAAGGAGCAGGCCACTTCCTGCCATGGCAGGACGCCGACCGGTTCTTGGCTGTCCTCGAGGACTTCTTGAAGACCACGGTGCCGGCGCATGTTCCTGAGGAACGCTGGCGTGAACTCCTGACCGGCGCCCCCGAGGACAACGAACCCGGATAGAGCAGGAGAAACGGCTGACGGCTGGCATCCTGGGTAGGTATGGCTGCACTGAGCGATCTCGTCACCGACGAGTTGTACAAAGTGGCGCCGCGCGACTTCACGGCGAGGCGCGACGCCAGAGCGCTCGAAGCTCGCCGAGCCGGTGACCGACAACTGGCCAAGGAAATCAAGGGCCTTCGCCGGCCTACCACAAGCGCCTGGATGGCCAACTGGCTGGCCCGGGAATGCCCCGTCGAGCTCGGTCACCTCATCGAGTTGGGTGCCGCCCTACGGGCCGCCCAGGACGCTTTAGAGGGCGAGGACCTACGGCGGCTGTCGCGCCGGCGCCAAGAGGGCGTGGTTGCTCTGAGCGGCAGGGCGCGGGCAGCAGCGCTCACTCAGGACATAGCGGTCACCGAAGAAGCCGTCCGTGACCTCCACGACACCCTGAACGCCGCCGTCACCGATCCGGACGCGGCCGCTGCTGTCCGGGCGGGACGATTGACCACGGCCGTTCATCACAGCGGCTTCGGCCTACCGGACCTGAGCGATCGCTTCAGTGGCTCGGGCACCTCGTCGGCGCCGCCGGCCGCCGGAGCGACCACGCCGCCGGTCGAGGCCGACCAACGCCGCCAGGCTGAGGTGACCGACGCACAGGAACGCGCAGACCGGCTCGAAACCGCCCGGTCGGGGTTACGCCTGGCGGAATCCGACGCCACCGACGCCCGGTTACGCCTCGACGAGGCCCGGGACGGGGTGGCCCACGCGCAGCGCCGACACGACGCGGTGCGCGCTTCGATTTCAGAGATCGAGGCGCGACTCAACGTCCTCCGAGGCGAAGAGGGTGTGGCGGGGGCCGAGTTGGACGCGGCGATGCAAGCCCGAGAAGCCCTGCGGGAGGTGTCGCGCGCCGCCGAGGAGCGTCTGACGCAATGCCGCCGTGACGTCGAGCGGGAGCGAGGCTGAGGGGCCTACAGCTTGGACGTGAACATCTATTGGGCCACGATGCGCCGGCCGGCAAACACCCCGAGGTCCTCCCTGTACAGCTCAAGGCCGACGCCGTTCGGATCGCGCAGGTACATGCTGTCCTCCGCCCCCCGATCGGGACCTAGGTACTTGACCCCCGCCGCCTGCAGCTTGGCTCGGGCCGCCGCGAACTGCTCGGCAGACACCGACAGCGCCAGGTGCTGCACGCCGCCGATGGTCTCCTGGAACGGCGGGTGACCATGTCCCGGAAAGTCGAAGAACCCGAGCAGGTTCCCGTTGCCGATGTCGAAGAAGAAATGGCTCGAACCCGCATAGTCGCGGTTCTCGACCAGCTCCACCAGCGGGAATCCCAGGAACTCCTGGTAGAAGAGGATGGTCTCCTCGACATCGCGGCAGATGAGGGCCAGGTGATGCACGCCGGCAACGGTCGTCGCACCACGATGAGCGTCGTCACGCAGATACTTGTCTCGGAGCATGTAGCGCCGTTGCCGGACGGTCTCCAACTCCGGGCCTTCGGGTTGCACCATGGTCCCATTCTTATCCCGATCGCCACCACCCCACTAGCAACCGGCGCCGCGCGATGATGAGGGGTGTGGGACTGGTCATCATGTCGGCTTTCGGCTTCGCTGTCCTGGCGGCGACCGCCGCCGCGGTGACGATCGCGGCCCGCAGAGCACGAGGAGCGCCGTTGGAGTCGGCACGACCTGCCGAGCACCCCGGGGCAACCGACCTCTCCGGCTCGCCCGATCCGGCGGTCCTCGACATTGCCCGCGAGGCCGAAGTCTGGCTGCGTCAGCAGACGTAGCATCCCCCCTCAGTACCGAGACTGTTCGGCCCTGACGCCATCTGAAACCAGGTTCTCGGTGAACGAGACGGCCGGCGCGGAGGGGGGCGATGGCCCGGGTTGCACGGGTTACAGTTGAGCGGATGGCCGTCCCGAGCCCGACTTCGACTCCGCTGCGTTCGAAAGCGCAGGAATCGCGACGAGCACGGGTCATCGATACGGCCTACGAACTGTTGCTGACGACACCCTATGAACGGATCCAGATGCGGGAGATTTCGGAGGAATCCGGAGTAGCCCTCGCTACCGTCTACCGCTATTTCTCGTCAAAGGAAGTCCTATTTCTCCATGTCCTCGAGCGATGGGTGGCCAACTTCGACGTGAGGGTCCGCAGCAGGCCTTTGCGGGGCCAGACCAACGCAACACGTCTCATCGACGCCTTTACGCGCGGCATCCGGGCTTTTCAGCGGATGCCGCAGTTCTTTGCCGCTTTCGAAGTGGTCGAGCGCTGTACCGATCCGGTCGCCGTGGCCGTCTTGCGGGAGCTGGCCAGCCAAATCAACGCGACGTACGCGACCGCGCTGGTCGGTGTCGACGAAGGAACCGTCGGGGACATCATCCTCATTTGTAACTCGGTTATGAATGAACTCGTCAAATCCTGGACACTGGGACACCTGGAGATCGAGGAGGTCAACCGTCTTATGGAGCGCACGGTCCTGTTGCTCGTTCGAGGAGCAGAGACGGCTGTCTCCTAGCCGTGCCGTGATGAAACAAGGTTCTCTTTCGACGGATCCTGCTAGCGTGCCGGGCGGGGATTGTTTTGAGGCCATTGGGGGGTCATCAGATGCAGGGGAAGCTTTGGCGTAGAAGTTCGTTAGCTGCCGTTGCCGCGCTCGGATTGGCAGCAACGTCGTGTGGGAGTTCTTCCCATTCATCGGCAAGCACCACCGTGTCGCCGTCGGCCACGACCGGCGCGACAACGGGCTCGTCGTCCGGGCCGGGCGAGTCGATCGGGATCACTCCGACCACCATCACGCTGGGCCAGTTGGCCGATGTGTCTGGTCCGGTGCCGGGATTGTTCTCCGGCGCGCAGGAAGGCTTGGCGGCCTGGGCCGCTTATGTCAACTCGACAGGCGGAATCGACGGACGCAAGATCGTCATCGACTTCAAAGACGCCGGCCTCAGCTGCACGACCTATACCAACGGAATCAGCAGTCTCACGGGGTCGGCGTTCGCTCTGGTGGGAACGTTCAGCCTCGTGGATGCCTGCGGAGAAAAGGCCCTGACCGCCAACCCGGATTTGCTCGATCTCCAAGCAGCGATCCTCAACCCGGCCATCTTTCCCTACCCGAGCGTCTACTCGCCGGCCCCCAACCCACCGGGAGATGTCACCACCCCGTATCAATGGGTCAAGGACAAATATGGGGCAGCGGCGATCGCCAAGTCCGCCTCCCTTTGGGGGGCCACAGAAAAGTTCGACTACGAGGAGCAGGTCGCTGCCGCGGAATCAATCGGCTACAAGTTCATCTACAACAGGGGTTTCTCCCCATTCGAAACGAACTTCACGGCCGATATCTTGCGGATGAAAGCAGACGGCGTCGAGGTCGTCGACGAAACCGACGACGCCGTGCAGGACGTTGCCGATTTTCTCCAACAAGCAGCGCAGCAGAACTTCCACCCATTGGCCGTGATCAACGGCACTGCCTATGACCCGACGTTTTTCAAGCTACTGCCCAGCGCATCGGACGCCTCCAACCTCGTCATCGACCTGCCACAGGCCATGTATCTGGGCCAGGACGCGGCAACTGTTCCCGAGATCGGACTGCTGACGAGCTGGGTACAAAAGGTTCATCCGGGCGCAGCCCTCAACGAATTCGCGGTCGACGCCTGGGCGTCGGGACTGCTGTTCCAAAAGGCCATGGCCTCCCTTGGCCACAACCCCACCCGGTCCCAGGTACTCGCCGCAATGAAGGGTGTGACCTCATTCGATGCAAACGGGCTGCTTCCCCCTGATGACCCGGGGCAGAAGACCCCCGGCGTCTGCGACGTCATCATCACCGTCACCAACGGTACGTACACTCGGACCGACCCCGCCACGAAGGGCTTCGAGTGCAACGGCATAGAACACCCCTACGCAGCATCGTCGTAGTACGAATACCCAACCCATGACCGACCGGTGTGGCCCCCAGCGGCAGGGGTAGGCTCGCTTTGGGTCTGGGTCAAACAGTCGGCTCCCCCCGATGAGACCCGTGGCGACACGGATCGCGAGGCTGGGGAAAGGCGGCGTGATGCTGCGCGTCGAGGAGTACGCCTCAACTCGGACCTCGACCGTGGTGACGGTGGCTGGTGACGCCGACCCGGCAGGCACCCACCGCCTGTCACGACTGCCCGTCATCCGACACATCCGCCAGCTAACCGGCGAGCCGGGCACTGGGTTGAACGCCCGCTCTGATTAGGAAGGCTCGAGCCGGGTATACCGCCCTTTATGGGCAAGCACACGACCAAGACGCCGGGGGCGACCGACCAGGCCGGCACCCAAGATGACCGGGCCGAGACGCATCAGGAGGCCGGAGCGGGCCGTCCCCCCCTTACGACGCAACAGGGCGTGGTGGTCAGCGACGACCAAAACACGCTGCGAGTCGGTGAGCGCGGACCCGCAGCTCTCGAGGATTTCCATTTCCGCGAGAAGATCTTCCACTTCGACCACGAGCGGATCCCGGAGCGCGTCGTGCACGCCCGAGGGTACGGAGCCCACGGGTTCTTCGAGAACTACGAACCGCTGACCGACCTGACCAGCGCCGATATCTTCGGGCGGGCCGGTGAGCGCACCCCGGCATTCGTCCGCTTCTCCACCGTCGCCGGCAGCCAAGGCTCCGCCGACCTGGCCCGCGACGTGCGTGGTTTCGCCGTCAAGTTCTACACCAAGGAAGGCAACTGGGATCTCGTCGGCAACAACATCCCAGTGTTTTTCATCCAGGACCCGATCAAGTTCCCGGATCTCATCCACGCAGCCAAGCCGGAGCCCGACCGTGGCTTCCCTCAAGCCCAGACGGCCCACGACAACTTCTGGGACTTTGCCACCCTGATGCCCGAATCGATGCACATGCTGATGTGGATCATGTCGGATCGGGCCATTCCGCGATCCTTCCGGTTCATGGAAGGCTTCGGCGTCCACACCTTCCGGTTGGTAACCGCCGAGGGGCGGTCCACCTACGTCAAGTTCCATTGGAAGCCCAAGAACGGATTGCAGTCGGTCGTGTGGAATGAGGCGGTCAAGATCAACGGCGCAGACCCCGACTACCACCGCCGGGATCTCTGGGAAGCCATTGCGCAGGGGGCCTTCCCGGAATGGGAGCTGGGGCTACAGCTCTTCGACGACGACTTCGCCGACAACTTTGCGTTCGATGTCCTCGACCCCACCAAGCTCATCCCCGAAGAGGACGTGCCCATCCGCCGAGTTGGCCGCCTCGTGCTCGACCGGATGGTCGACAACTTTTTCGCGGAAACCGAGCAAGTGGCGTTTTGCACGCAGAACGTTGTGCCGGGCATCGATTTCACCAACGACCCGCTCCTTCAGGGACGTAACTTCTCCTACCTCGACACTCAGATCAAGCGCCTGGGGAGCCCCAACTTCACCTATCTTCCTGTGAACGCCCCAAAATGCCCTTTCGCCAACTTCCAGCGCGACGGCCACATGGCAACGAGCACACCGGCGGGAAAGGCCAACTACGAACCGAACTCGTGGGACGCGGCCGAAGGCGGGCCGCGTGAATCCCGTGAGAAGGGATTCACGAGCTTCCCCGAGGAAGCAAGCGGGGCCAAGCGGCGGCTCCGGCCCGGGAGCTTCGCCGACCACTACAGCCAGGCCCGCCAGTTTTACGTCAGCCAACACCCCGTCGAGCAGGGTCACATCACCAAGTCGTTCGTGTTCGAACTGTCCAAGTGCCCGACGCCGGCGATCAGGACCCGGTTGGTGGCGGCCCTTCGCAACGTCGACGAGGATTTAGCGCGCAACGTCGCGACGGGTCTCGGGATCGCGGAGCTGCCGGAGCGAGCGACCCCGGCCCGGGAACCGGATACCAGCTTGGCCCCCTCTCCAGCGTTGAGCATCTTGTCCAATGGACCCGAGACCTTCGCCGGTCGCAAGGTCGGCGTCTTGGTCACCGAAGGGGTCGACGCGGAAATCATCCGTGCCTTGCGCGCCGCGCTGGACAAGGAGGGCGCGAATATCGAAGTGATCGCCCCGGCCATCGCCGGCGTCGAGTTGAGCGACGGCAGCTTACTGAGCGCCGATCAGAAGATCGACGGAGGTCCGTCGGTGCTCTATGACGCGGTCATCGTCTTGGCCTCCGACAAGGGCGTCGGAACCCTGCTTCAGGAGCCCGCAGCCCGGGACTTTGTCACCGACGCCTTCGCTCACTACAAGTTCATCGGGTACAACCCGTCGGCCGTTCCCTTGTTCGAGGCGGCAGGCGTCGGTCCTGGTCTCGACGACGGCATCGTAGATCTGAGTAGCGGCGTCGATGCATTCGTCGCCCGATGCCGGCAGCTGCGCTACTGGGACCGCCTCGGCGCTTGAGGACAGCGGAAGCCCACAGATCAGAAAGAAGACCAGATGCCTACCAAAGCTGACGAGTCCGGCGACGCGCTGGACTCCTTGGAGTTGCAAGATGAAATCATCCGGGAACTCTACCGGCAGTGGGATCACGGTCGCGCCCAGCTCGAGCACGGCGACAGCGTGAATGTCCGCTGGGAGAAGGGATCCGCCGCGAAACTTGTGCTGCAGCATGTGGCAGTACGCGAGTCGGCGAAGGAGGCCGTGGCCGGGCGCCTACGGGAGATCAACGAGCATGCGCTGGCCGACCGGATGGAGGGTGAAGGAGTGTTCCGGCGTCGGGCCATCGACCGCTGCGACGAGTTGATCCGGGGCCATCAGGCCATCACCGTCAACGGGGTGGAGATCGACACGGCGATGGCCGATCTGGAGGGGATCGTCTTGGGCGAACTCGCCGGAGAACTCCGTGAAATAGTTCCCGAAGCCAAGACCGTGCTCGGTTCTTCGGGCGAGCGCGGACTGCCGAGTGCGCGCCACATTCGCACCCACTCTACGACCCATCCCAGCCCTGAGGCCCGCTGGTACGACAAGGTGGGCCCTTTCAAAGCGCTACGAGCCTTGTATGACCACCTGCGCACGTCGCCTCGCGGGGGCACGAGACCGGGCCTCGACAACGCCCGCGAATACGATCCGAACGCACAAGCCGAAGCTCGTCAATGACCGAGGAAACTTTGTCTCAACGATAGGCGTCGATGAGATGGCGCACGAACCAGCGCCGACCCTGTTCCGCGGCGATCTCCAGTCTCGATTTGTTGCTGTAGAGCGTCATGTGTGACGTTTCGTTGAAGATAAAGAGTTCTTTGTCTTTCACCGGGATGGCGTTGAACACTCGGATTTCTTCGTCCCAGGTCGTGATGTCGTCATGGTCGGCGACGGTCATCATGGTGGGGACGTTCAGGATGCGGTCGAGGTGGGGCCAAACCGAGTAGTTCATCAGCAGCTCAACGGATGCCACCGTGTTTCGATGCTCATGGTTGGGCGCCTCGCTGGCTTTCAACGCCGCGAAGGCCGTGGTTACCTCGGGAAAGGGCCATGTTGCCAGTTCGTCGTGCGGATGCGTCGATGACATGGGCAAGTAGCCGTATTCGCCGGTCCGGAACCTCTTCCGCCGGTCTTCGGCGACGGCATCGGTGAGCTTGCGGAAGCCGAGGGATCCGTGGCAAAGCTGCATCGTCTTCCAGCCGTCGACCACGGGGATATTCGACACGATCGCCTTGACCCGAGGATCGGTGGCCCCGGTGATCAACACGTGACCGCCGCTATAGGAAATCCCCCACAGCCCGATGCGGTTGGCATCGAGCTCACCCAATGTTTCGACGAACGAAATGGCGTTGTGGTAGTCCTCGATCTGCTCCCATGGATCGAGATGCTGGCGAAGGACTCCCCCGCTGGTCCCCAGATTCCGGTAGTCGAAGACGAGCGCCGCGAGCCCCGCCCCGGCGAACACCCGTGCATAGTCGGGCTGGACCAGCTCCTTGACGTAGCACCAGCCGCCCGCCATGACGACGACCGGCCACGGTCCCGTACCTCCTTCCGGCAGGTACAAATGCCCCTTGATGGTCTGGCCTCCGCTTTGAAACTCGACGTCGCTAGGCACCCCACACCTCCTCACGGACCGACAGTTCGGTCTTGCGTAGTCCCACCCCGGTTGCTCCTAAATTACAATTATTGGCGTCGTTGTCAAGCCGAGGTTCACCAGCTTGACATGTCCCTCTATTATAACATAATAGAACTATGGCTATCACCGTGGCTTCCGAGCCCCAGACCCGCTCCGTCGAAAGCTCCTTGGGGGCCCCGAAGCGGCCTTACCACCTTATTTCGGCGGACAGCCACGTGAATGAGCCGGCCAGCCTGTGGGCTGATCGCGTCCCCAAGAAACTGCGGGACCGGGCCTTTCGCGTCGAACGCTTCGATCAGGGCGACGCCTGGATCGTCGAGGGGGTCGACAATCCGATGCCGTTCGGATTGAACGCGTGCGCCGGACAAGAGCCCCGCCTGCGCCAGGCCTGGGTCCGCTTCGAAGACATTCGCCCCGGGGGCTTCGACCCCGCCGCCCGCATCACCGAGATCGACCGGGCGGGGATCGACGCCGAGGTGCTCTACCCCACACCTCGACTGGCCCAGGCCATCTATGCCACCTCCGATCCCGAACTCCATTTGGCACTGGTGCAGGCGTACAACGACTGGATCGACGAGTACGCCTCGTTTGATCGGTCCCGCTTCCGGGCGTTGCCCATCCTGCCCAACCGTGGAGTGGACATGGCCCTCGACGAACTGGCGCGCGTCGGCGAGCGGCCCTCCACCGGGGGCATCCTCATCGGGGCTTACCCGGGGGGGACCGTGCAGCCCCAGCCCGATGACGACCGGGCCTTCGCCGCGATCTCCGAGCGCGGGTTGACCATGAACATCCATGTGACGCTGAACGTCACCATGCCCAAGGCCGTCACCCCCATGGCGCTGCCGGCGGGCAATGGGAGCGGCCGGGTGGTGGCAGCGGCCGATCAGCTGACACACCTGATCTTCTCGGGCGTCTTCGACCGGGTCCCGGATCTCAAAGTGGTGTTCGCCGAGGTCGACTGCGGATGGGTGCCCTACGTGAAAGAGCAGATGGATGATGGGTTCTTGCGCTACCGGTTTCGCTACGACCTGGCCCACCTACCGAGCCAGTACATCGAGCGCCACGCTTACTTCACGTTCGTAACCGACACTTATGCCATCGCCAACCGCCACAAGATCGGGGTCGACAAGATGCTGTGGTCGAGTGATTACCCGCACGGCAACTCGAACTACCCTGACGCCTGGTATCCCCTCCAGTCCGCGCTGGGCGAGGTCAGTGCGGCTGAACGCGAAGCCATTCGCAGCGGCAACGCGCTGCACCTCTATGGGTTCGACCGTTGAGTTCCGCCCGTCTGGCCGGAAAGGTGGCGCTTATCACCGGCGGCGCACGGGGCCAGGGGCCGGCCATCGGAGCCGCCATGGTGGCGGAAGGGGCGGTGGTCGCCTTGGCCGATGTGCTCGACGACGCTGGACGCGCTCACGCCGAGCGTCTTGGCGCGGCTGGCGCCTACGTACATCTCGATGTGTCCCAAGAAGACCAATGGAACGACGCGGTCGCGCAGACCGTAGGGCGCTTCGGGCCGATCACCGTACTGGTCAACAACGCCGGCATCTTGAACATGGACTCGTTGGAGGATGTCGATCTCGGGGTCTACCGGCGCGTCATCGAGGTGAACCAGTTCGGATGCCTACTCGGAATGCGCGCCGTCGCCCCGGTTATGCGGGCAGCGGGTGGGGGATCGATGATCAATACGTCTTCGGTCGCGGGTCTGGTGGGCAACACCGCGATCGCGTACGCCGCCAGCAAGTGGGCCATCCGGGGCATGACCCGTTCCGCTGCCCTGCACCTCGGCCCCGCCGGCATCCGGGTCAACTCGATACATCCCGGAACGATCGACACCCCGATGATCCACGCGGATTTCGACGACGCTGCTGGCGAGCAGATGCGCCAGGTGTACGCGGCGGGGCTACCGCTACGCCGGCTGGGCAGCGTCGATGACATCACGGGCCTCGCTCTCTTCCTGGCCTCGGACGAAAGCGCCTACTGCACGGGAGCGGAGTTCATCGTGGATGGAGGGGCGACCTGCGCCGCCCGGAGGTGATGTCCACGGACCCGGACCGTTTCCTACCCCGGCCACGCGTGGGCCTGTCGGAGGCCGTGGCGGACCTTCTGCGGATCCGTATCCTCAGCGGCGCGCTGGCCGACGGGGACCTCCTACCCAAGCAAGACGAACTCGTCGAAGAGTACGGCGTGAGCAGGCCGGCGTTGCGCGAGGCGCTGCGGATCCTCGAGACCGAAGGGTTGATCCAGGTTCGCCGGGGCAACGTCGGCGGCGCGGTCGTCCGGATCCCGCAGCCCGAGGGCGCGGCCTACACCCTCGGCCTGGTGTTGCAGGCCCGCCGTGTACCATTCAGCGAGGTCGTCATGGCGCTGCGCCACCTCGAGCCGGTGTGCGCCGGTCTGTGTGCTGGGCGCGCCGACCGAAAAAAGGCCGTGCTCCCCGCCCTGCGTTCCTCACAGCGGGCATTGCGACTCGCCATCAAACATGACGACTCCGTCGCCGTCGTGGCCGCAGCCCGGGAGTTCCACGAGACACTCGTCGATGCGTGCGGGAGCCAAACGCTCATTGTCGTCGTGGGGACGCTCGAGGCCCTATGGACGGCGCAAGCCCATTCGAGCGGGGCGTCGTCCGCCGCGGCCGGCCACCATCACGACCCGAGCTTGCGCACGCAGATGGCCGACGCCCACGAAACCATCTTCAGCCGTATCGAGGAGGGCGATGTCGACGGCGCGAGCAAAGCAGCCCGCCTTCACCTCGACACGGCCCGCTTGCACTCCACCCCGGACCGCGGTGATGTGGCCGTCGAAGCGGCCATGGTACGAGACCACTACCTTCGCGCTGGGCGCGAGACCGACGGGGCGCTGCGCTCAGCTACAGATCGAAGGACTTGATACCGGTGACGCACCACATTGCCTTGCCCCGGTCCGTCACCCGGCTACCCCAACGGTCGGCCAGCAAGGCCACGAGTTGCAGGCCGCGGCCGTGCTCGTCATCGGGGGTAGGGCGCAGCTTTCGGGGGATGAAGTTGGCGCCATCCAACACCTCGAGGAGGATCTCCCCGGCGTGACTGCGCAGTCTGAGCTCGATCGGCGGCAATCCGTGAACGATGGCGTTGGTGACGAGCTCGCTGGCCAGGAGCTGCACGGTGTCGGTGGTGTCATCGGGGGCCGCCCATCCGCGCAGGGTGTTGGTCACAAAACTGCGGGCCCTGGCGACCGCATTGTTTTCGGGCGGAACCTCCCAGCTTGCGGATTCCCAGCGGCGCGAGTCATCGGGCACTCGGGCTACCAATATGGCCACGTCGTCGTCGGCACCGTCAGGGCGCAGGGACTCCACGAGGGCCGACGCCAAATCGGCTAGTTGGTTGCGGCGGACATCGAGTTGCGCTGCCATGGCATCGATCCCGGCGTCAAGGTCGCGGTCGCGCCGCTCGACCAGGCCGTCGGTGTACAGGGCGACCTGCGAGCCGTTGACCAAGCTGACCCGATCCTCTGTGCGCGGGGCGGGACCGGCACCCAACGGCCGGCCCAACGCTCCGCTCAGCCTGCGGGTCGGCTGGCCAGGGGAGGTCAACAGCGGCGGCAGATGACCGGCATTGCTGTAGGTGAGCGACTGCTCGGTCGGATCGTAGATGGCGTAGATACAGGTGACGAGCTGTCCGCCGTCAAGGTCGCGCACGGCGCTGTCCATAAACTCGAGGATGTCCGCCGGCGGCAGATCGAGCCGGGCGTAGGCACGCACCGCGGCGCGCAGTTGACCCATGACCGCGGCGGCCCGAACGCCGCGGCCCATGACGTCGCCGATGATCAAGGCGGTGCGCCCCGCGCCGAGCTCAATGACGTCGTACCAGTCCCCGCCGACGCGGGTACCCCGCACGCCCGCCTGGTAGAACGTGGCGACCTCGAGGTGGGCCGAGCTGAAACTACCGGCAGGCACCAGGCTGCGTTGCAACTCGTCGGCGATGCGGTGTTCCTCGCGCGAAGCTTGGCGGCGTGCTCGCTCCAGTTCGATGTTGGAACGAACGCGAGCCGCCAACTCCATGGCTGAGAAAGGCTTGGTCAGGTAATCGTCGGCGCCGGCTTCCAAGCCGCCCACCGCCGCTTCCTCCCCCGATCGGGCAGAGAGCATGACGACCGGTACGCGGGAAGTACGTGGGTCGCCCCGCAACGCAGCCAGCAGGGCGAAACCGTCCATGTTGGGCATCATCACGTCGGTCAGCACCAGGTCGGGCAGGGTGGCCACCGCGATCTCGAACGCAACCGCGCCATCGGGAGCTACGTCGACCACATAGGAGTCGACGAGCAGAGAGCGCAGGTAACGCCGCATATCAGCATTGTCATCGACAACCAATACCCGAGGCCGCTCAGCGCCCGCCGGCGGTGGCGACCCCGGCACCTCGGTGCCGTCGCTGTTGGCGTCGAGCCAACGCATGGCCTCTTCCACAAATGCCGAGGCAAGGGTTTCGGCCGAGCGGACCCCATCGGGCGGCGCCGGGCTGAGCTGCTCCTCGGCGAGGTGGGCATGACCCAACGGCACCCGCACACTGAAGACGCTGCCTACCCCAGGGTCGCTTCGGGCGGCTACCGACCCGCCGTGCATCTGGGCGAGTTCGGCGACGAGCGCCAAACCGATACCCGATCCCTCAAAGGTGCGTGCCCTTGCCCCCACCACCCGATGGAATCGTTCGAAGAGGTGGAGTTGATCGGCGGGATCGATTCCGATCCCGGTATCTTCCACCTCGAGCTGCACACAGGGTCTGCCGTCCTCTACGACCTCGGTCAGCCGTACCGATATCCCGCCGCTGAAGGTGAACTTGAGGGCATTGGACAACAGGTTGGAGACGATCTTGGCCCACATCTCACGGTCGATGTAGACAGGTTCGTCGAGAGGCCCACAGGACACGTCGAGTCGGAGGCCCGCCCGCTCGGTCGCCGCCTTGAACATCGAAACCAGCTCGGTGGTGTAGCTGGCCAGCTCCAGCGGTTCGTATTGGGCAGCGACGCGGCCCGACTCCAAGCGAGAAAAGTCGAGAAGGGTGTTGACAAGTTTCAGCAAACGCTGCGCGCTGTTCTGCACCAACTCGACGCGCGCCCGTTGCTCAGGCGCCAGCGGGGTGTTTTGATCATTCAGTGCGTCCTCTACAGGGCCGAGCAGCAACGTGAGCGGGGTGCGGAATTCGTGACTGATATTGGTGAAGAACGTTGTTTTCGCCCGGTCGAGTTCGGCCAGCGTCTCCGCCCGCTGACGCTCCGCCTCATAGGCGCGCGCATTGGCGATGCTCGCGGCAATCTGGCTGGCCACCAAGGCCACGAACCCGTGATACTCGCGATCAAGCGGTCGGTAGCGGTTGAGGCCAGCCACCAGAAATCCGAATGGCTGATCCTGAGACTGCACGACCAAGGGCATGAGCAACGCCTGCAGCGGCGGCTCCTCCCAGGCTCCGCACGGGAGATCTTCGAAGCGTTGCGCAAGGTCGTCGACGACCACGGAGCGGCCCTCTATCACTTCGCCGATGGGCCAGTTTCCTCCACGGCCCTCGGTGACGAGGTGGGGGGCCACCGGATGACCGGGGGTCACCCCCGCGGCGCTCACCAACCGAGCGCCGGCACCGTCGTCTTGGAACAGGTAGACCAAACTGAACGGCAACGAATGCAGATCGACGGCCAGGTGCTGCGCGGTGATGGCGCACACGTCGACCTCGGTGCGCGCCGCGCTGAGCCCCGTCCCCAGCTCCCGCAGGGTGGTCAGCCGGCGTTCGCCGATCACCCGGTCGGTGTCCTCGCTGACCACGCACAGCATTCCGACGATGCGACCCTCGTCGTCGCTGAGCGGGCTGTAGGAGAACGTGTGATACGTCTCCTCCCGGTACCCGCTGCGCTCCAGGAACAGCAGCAGCGATTCGTCCCAGCTCGCCACGCCGGTGCTCATCACCGTCTCGATGCGTGGGCCGATGTCGGACCAGATCTCCTCCCAGACCTGCTGGGCGGGCTTGGCCAGCGCCCATGGATACTTGCTCCCGAGTGTGCCGCGGCGGTAGGACTCGTTGAAGAGCATGGTGAGCTCCGGTCCCCACGCCATCCACATTGAAAATCGCGAGGTCAGCAGCACCCGGACGATGGTCTTCAGGCTCTGGGGCCACGCCTCGGGCGGCCCCAGCGGGGTCGCCTCCCAGTCCACCGCCAGGAGATCCTGACCGAGCTCGCCGTTGGCCACAAACAGGTTCGACATCTCCGATCTGTCATCCATGTTGGTTGTTGCGAACCTCCGTGTCCGCTCGCCAATGGGACGAAGAAAGAATTGTGAACGAGTCGCGCAAACCCATCAGTTCGAAGAGGCGAACGATCGAGGGGGCGTCGATGAGCAAGGCCACTCGGTGGTTGCCGAGGTCGGCAACCTTACGGATCGACACCAGGGCACCGAACCCGCTGGAGTCGATGAAGGTCACGGCGGTCATGTCGATATCGAGGCGAGCGCCGGGCTCCACTTCGTCGAGGGCACGGGTGCCTGCGGCACGCAAATCCGCAGCGACCGCAACGTCGATCTCGCCGGATAGGACCAGCTGCGGAGCCACCGACCGTTCCTCCACTGGCATGTGAGAAAGTTACCAAATCCGTTCTCCTATTGGGCTCTTACCGCTTCTCATATGACCCTGTTCGCTGACAAATCGACGCAAACATAGGTCGGAGCGAGGTTCGGGACTTTCGGCTCTAGACACCTCTGCCCCGGCCGGGCAAGCTGACGACCGGAGCCCTGCTTGGTGGTCACAAGGAGGTCGAAATGTGCTGCGAGCTACTCCTCGAAAATCTTGTCCGCGAGTGGGCCGCCGAGTTGCTTCCCGGCGAGGCTGACGCGGCGAACGACGCGGCGGCAACGGCCCTCGCGGCGTTCGAGGCCGGTGCGTCCCTGAGCGAGGCGTGCATTGTCACGCGAGAGTTCCTCGAGAGTTGGTCGCGCCATCCGTCCCACCGACCCGGCGGGATGGCCCCGCTCCACCAAGGAGGCCACCTGCGCCTGGTGTCGTGAGTCGCCTCGTGTCCTGATCACCCGATAGGTGCAGTTTATGACACCACGACCGGCGATCCCCCGGCGAGGGAGACCGTGGCGAGTCGCAGGGTGCGCGCGCCGCGTGGATATCCGACCTGTGTAGGCGTCCACCCGTGGTAGGCCATCATGAGTTGCCCGACGCCGTCGGTAAACCATTCCTGGCCGCCGGGTCCCGCCACCTGCGCGTCCGAGGCGTACCACGGCCCCTGGGTGGTGGCCTTTTGATATGGCCCGGCGACGGTCCTTGCCGTGGCGTACCCGATGCCATAGCGATCGGTGTTCCACCAGTTGGCGGAGTAAAACAAGTAGTACATCCCGTCCGACTTGACCAGCGAGGGAGCCTCGATGAGCGGGGATTCCCAGGCCTCGTCGTGGTCCAGGATGCGTGCCGGGGTGTCGAGGAGCGTCCCACCGTCGTCGCTCAAGGGTTGCAGCCAGATACTGGAGGGCCGATTCACGGCGTTCGCGTCAGCTTTCCACAACAGATAGGCATGCCCGTCGTCGTCGACGAACGGGCTGGCGTCGATCGATCCTCCGAGGGCCTTCTGGTAGACGAAAGGGCCGCGGGTGGTGTCGACGTAGGGTCCAGCGGGGCTCGTGGCCCGCGCGAGGGAGATGGCCTGGCGCCCGGCCTTCGGCTCCCGGACCGTGTAATAGAGCACGAAGGCGTCGTCGCGGGCCAGCACGACGGGAGCCCAGGTGAACCCCGGGGCAGCCCACGATGCCACACGAGGCAGCGCATCGGGCAGACTCTGCCACTGGCCGAGATCGCTGGATACCATCGCTTGCACATTGGTCGTCCCGGCATTGGTGGCAAACGCCAGATAGCGATCACCGACGGGTAAAACGAAGGGGTCCGGGAAATCCCGGGGGTCGACGGGCGGAGCGCTCATGCCGGCGGAAGCGTAAAGGATTTGTCTCCCCGCGGGGCGCAGGTCAGTGGGGCCGCCCCGCCTGCCGGTAAAGTTCCGAGACCTCGGCGATATCTTGCCTGTCGGGGTCGGAGACCTGGCCGTACAGGTCGCGCACCGCCGCGGTCGCCCGGAGTTGACCACCGGCGCCCTCCACGAGCGCAACAGCCAGACCGGCATCCTTGGCCCCCAGCCGGGCGCTCCACCACGGCTCCTGTTGACCGCTGAGTACCCCGTCAAAACGATTTTTCAGCCCGGGCGCCACCATAGGGCTGTCGCGCAGCAGGGCCGAGAGCTGCTCGTCCGAGAGTCCGCCACTGCGCCCCACGGCCATCGACTCCGCCAGCGCCACCACGCCGTCCAACAGCAGCAGGTTGACCGCCAATTTGGCTGCGCTGGCCAACGGCGCGGCGGCGTAACGCCGAATCGTCTCGCTCAGCGCAGCCAACAGCGGCTGCACGAACTCGATGACCGCCTGGTCCCCGCCGATGAGATAGACGGCCTCCCCCGCCCTGACCGCGTCAGGACTCCCCATGATCGGCATGGCCGCATAGCGGGGGAACGAATCTGCCAACTCCGCGCTGAGCGCCGGGGACACCGTGGAGGCATCCAGGTACACACCGCCCGCGGGCAACGAGGCACGAATCCCCCCTTCGCCGATGGCGACGGAGCGCACTGCCTCATCGTTGGCCAGGCTGGTGATCGCCACTTCTTTGTCCTGCACTGCCTCGGCGATGGTGGCCGCCTCCCGGGCACCCCTGGCCACTAGATCGACGCCCACGCCGGACGTCCGGTTCCAGATAGTCAGGTCGTGACCGTTGTCCAGCAAACGGCCGGCGACGCCCTGGCCCATCCGTCCCATGCCCAACACGGCGCATCTCACGGCACGTCCTTGTCCCCCGACACCGGGGCCTTGTTGCCTGCCCGAGGTTCGGTCGTCTGACCACGTCGGCGAAGTCCGTCTTCGACATCGGCAATCTCCTCTGGTGATTCACCGTTGTCGAGCAATGCGTCGAGGGTGTCCTGTCTTTCTTCAGCCACCGTTCCGAACTGAAGGTCCGACGGATCTGCGTACGGCGGATCTGGCATAGCAGCCTCATACCCCTACATCTATGACTTGAACGGTTCGCGCCAGGAAACTGTTGTCCACAGTATGTTCCCCAGCTGGGGACATCATTCCCCACACGGCGGGCATATACCCGCGACGCCGGCGGCGTAAACCTGTTCGGCTCAGGGTAAGAACCAGCCATGGCAACAGTCCCTACGCTTCGGTTGAACAACGGCGTCGACATCCCGCAACTGGGGTTCGGCGTATTCCAGATCCGTCCCGACGACACCGTCGAGGCGGTCACCACGGCGTTGCAGACCGGTTACCGCCACATCGACACCGCCGAAATGTACGGCAATGAAAAAGAGGTGGGCGAGGCGATCGCCAAGTCTGATGTGAACCCGGACGAAGTGTTTGTGACCAGCAAACTCAACAACAACTACCACGGATTCGACGCAGCCCTGCGGGCGTTCGATCGAACATGGGAAGCGCTCGACCTGGGCCGTGTGGATCTGTTTCTCATCCACTGGCCGCTTCCCACCTTGGGCGATTTCATGGACACGTGGCGGGCCCTCGAGCGCATCTACCAAGAGGGCAGGGCCAAAGCCGTCGGGGTCTCCAACTTCGAGATCGCCCACCTCCGGCGTCTAGTGGGAGCGAGCGAAGTGGTGCCAGCGGCGAATCAGATCGAGTTGCACCCGTATCTGACGCAGGCCCCGTTGCGGGCCTTTGACGCCCAAACGGACATCGCCACAGAGGCCTGGTCTCCCATCGCGCAAGGTGGCGTGCTCGACGATCCGGTCATCGTGTCGATAGCCCAGCGTCAGGAGCGGACGCCGGCGCAGGTGGTGCTGCGCTGGCACATCCAGTTGGGCAACGTGGTGTTCCCGAAATCCACCACGCCGCAGCGAATCCGGGAGAATTTCCAAATCTTCGATTTCGAACTCGATGCCAACGATATGGCCGCCGTCTCGGGCCTGAATCGGGACGAACGGACGGGTCCCGACCCCAACACCTTCGATTACGTCCCGGAGTGATCCCGGGCACAGCGCAGCCGGTGACACCGAGGACTATCGTTGCGCGACGTGGAGCACGCTCAAGATCACTACACGATCATCACGGCCGATAGTCATGCTGGGGGAAGCCACGCAGCGTATGCCGAATACCTCGACCCCAAGTACCGGGATGATTTCGACGCCTGGCGTGGTCGCTACCGCAACCCGTTCAAGGACCTCGGCGACCAGCGGAGATTTCGCAATTGGGATAACGAGATGCGAAACAGCCAGCAAGAAGCCGACGGGGTGGTCGGGGAAGTCATCTTCCCCAACACCGTGCCGCCGTTCTTTCCCAGCTTCGTGCTCTTTGCCGCTCCCCCGACGCCCGACGAGTACGAGCACCGCCGGGCGGGCATCCAGGCCCACAACCGTTGGCTCGTCGATTTCTGTAACGAGTACCCGGAGCGTAGGGCAGGCATCGGCCAGGTCTTTTTGAACAACGTGGATGACGCCATCGAGGACGTCAGGTGGATCAAAGAGCACGGTCTGCGGGGCGGGATCCTTTTCCAACCGGTGCCGCCGGACGTGCACGGCTGGATCCAGCCGCTCAACCACCCCGACTACGACCGGCTGTGGGCGGTGTGCCAGGACCTCGAAGTGCCCATCAACACCCATGGCGGGGTGGGCTCGCCCGCCTATCCCAAGCTGCCCTCGTCGACCCTCCTCCACATCGCCGAGCTCGGTTTCTACTCCCGGCGTCCGTTGGTGTGGCTCCTGCTCGGCGGTGTCTTCGAGCGGTTTCCCAACCTGCGCCTGGTCATGACCGAACAAGGCTGCGATTGGGTGCCGGCGTTGCTCGAACAACTCGACCAGCTCGTAGAAAACGTCAGCCGCGGCAACCAGGGGGAACTGCGCTTCGATCCGGCGCTGGCCCTGCCCAAGGCACCGTCGGAGTACTTCCGGACGAACGTGTGGCTCGGCGTGAGCCAACCCACTCCCGCCGATGTGGCCACCCGGGCCGTGGTGGATCCCACCCATTTCATGTGGGGGAGCGACTATCCCCACGATGAGGGGACTTATCCCTTCACGCGGGAGCACCTTCGTCAGGTGTTCCCCGGATTCACGCCGGCCGAGATGCGCCAGATCCTGTCGGAAAACGCGGCTGCCCTCTACGATTTCGACTTGAAGGCGCTCGCCCCTCTTGCTGCCCGGTTCGGCCCGACCGTCGAGGAGATCGGCACGCCCCTCGACAAGCTTCCTGACAACCCCAACGAGGCGCTGCTTCGGGGGGCCGCACCGCCCCGGGCCGTATTGGTCTGAGCTACTTGTCGAGTCCGAGGACCCGCAACGCGTTGGTCCGCAGGAACTTCGGCCACACGTCGTCGCGAAGCGGCAGATCCTCCATCTCCGTCATGATGCGCTGCAACGACAGGCCCATAGGGAAATAGCCCCCGTAGATGAACTTGTCCGCACCTCGCGTGTTGGCGAAGTCGATGACGGCCTTAGGGTAGTAACGCGGGGCGAACGCAGAGGTCGAAAAATGCAGTCCCGGCCACTTCAACATGAGCTTGACGGCGAGGTCGGCCCACGGCTCGCAGCCGTGGCGGGTGACGAAGATCAGGTCCGGGAAGTCGTACATGACCTCGTCGATCAACTCCACCCGTTGGGGAGCGAAGCGCAGCCGCGGCCCCGGCACCCCCGCCGTGCAGAAGATCGGAATGCCTAGTTCTACGCATTTGGCATAAATCGGGTACATCTTTTTGTCGTTGATGGCCACTTGGGGAAAGGTCCCCGCGGGGAACGCGCTCACCGCCCGCACGCCATAGGTCTCGTAGAGTCGGACCAGTTTGCGGATCCCCTCCATCCCGCTGTTGGGGTCACACCCCGCCGACGCGATGAACCGGTCCGGGTAGCGCTTGAGCGCCACTTCGCCGGTGCCGTCGTCGGCGCCCACACCGATGAGGCCCCGCTCGACGCCCCATCGGTCCATCTGCTCCACAGTGGCCGCGACGGGATCGTCGGTGTCGATCTCTTTCTCCGGTACCTGCTTGAACATGTACTCGGCGGGAAACTGGAACTCGTCTTTGGACTGGCTGTCCTTGGTCTGGCGGGTGATGAAGGCGTAGTGCTCCTTCATCTGCTCACGCTGGGGAAAGCCGATCATCGTGTCGATGACCCCGATACCTGAGGGCATTGCCATCACGCAGGCCTCCGCGCGGAGAGGGCGATTCCGTTGTCACGCATGACCATCCGGCATTCCTCCGGCGTGTAGTCGAAGTTCTGCAGGTCCTTGATGTAGGAGATGGGCTCAGCCAGGCCTTCGGCATGGGGGAAATCCGATCCCATCAAAATGTGGTCGGCACCCAACAGGTCTTTCAAGGCACCCAGTTCGTCCTCGTAGAACGGTGACACCCACACGTGGCGCTTGAAGGTCTCGCGTGGGTCCTCCCGGTAGGCCTGGGGTGTTTGGCCCCATGACTTCTTCAGCTTTTCGTAGAGGTGGAACACCCAGTCCGAACCCGTTTCGATGGTGGCCACACGGAGGTTGGGGAAGCGGTCGAAGAGCTGGTACGCCAGCAGGCTGGCCATGGTGTCCTGCAGAGGGTTTGCCGAAACCAGCGACCGAAATGGATTCTGGCGGAACGCTTCGGTCTCCCCTCGCTCGCCCCACGCGGCATGGACCAGCGAATAGGCGTTGTTGCCTCCGTGGTAGCAGACGGTCACCCCCGCCTCGTTGACTCGGGCCCAGAACGGGTCGTACACCGGGTCAGCGGGGGAGCGGCCCGCCCCGTAGGCCATTACCGGGCCGCCCACCATCACCAAGAAGCGGGCATCGTGATCGAGCGCCCATTCGAGTTCGGACACTGCGTTGTCGGGATCGACGAGCGTGATGTATGGCGCGGCAAAGATGCGCTGGCGGTAGGCGAAACCCCAATCCTCGTGCATCCACCGGTTGAAGGCCCGGAACGCCGCGACCAGCGCCGGGACGTCGCCGCGCAACGACTCTTCCATCCCGACCCCCAACGTCGGGAGGAAAATCGCTCCTTCCAGGCCTTGGGAGTCCATCACCGCCAAGCGGGCGTCCCGGTTCTGGTATTCAGGATGGTCGGCCAGGCGGTCGAGGTCGCCGAATAGCTTGGACGTGTCGTTGCCGGTGGGATTGCGGCCCCGGAAGTACTCGTCGAGCGCCCCCGGCTTCGAAATCGGATCCCAGGTCGGGTTGGGTATGTAACGATTGATTTTGCCGGCCACCAACAGGCGGCGGCGCCCATCGACCTCGGCCCATTGCATGCTACGCCGACGGAAGTTGGGATCGAGGTAGCGTGTGAAAGCGTCAGGCGCTTCGTAATAGTGGTTGTCGCAGTCGAAGGCGGCGAACTCCAAATCCAACACATGAACCCCCAGAAGTTGTGGCCCAATACTAGAGTCCGACTCTAATTTTGTCAACGAACGGAGACCCCTGTTGAAGGGCGCGACGGCTTTTGTGCTGGGGGGAGGCGGACTGCTGGGAGCCGTCGAGGTGGGGATGCTCCAAGCACTGTTGGAGCAGGGCATCGTCCCCGATCTGGTGATCGGTTCGAGTGTCGGGGCGCTCAACGGGGTCGCGGTGGCCGCCGAGCCCAGCGTCGCCGCGGTCGACCGCCTCAAACAAACTTGGAGTCAGTTGCAGGCCCGCGATATCTTCTCGAGCTCCGTGGTGGGCCAGATCACCAACGTCGTTCGCCACGGCACCTACCTGCACGGCAACGACGGGCTGCGGCGGGTCATCGAGGCGCAAACCCGGGGAGCTCGCATAGAGGACCTGGCCGTGCGGTTCCAATGTGTCGCCGCCTCCGTCGAACACGCCTGCGCCCATTGGTTCGCGGAGGGACCGGTCGTTGATGCCGTCCTGGCATCGTGCGCGGTTCCCGGTCTGCTGCCCTCCGTGCGCATCGGAGACCAACACTTTTTTGACGGGGGGCTGGTGCGCTCGGTGCCCGTCGGCCGGGCCGTCGAACTCGGCGCCACCACGGTGTTCGTCCTCCATGTGGGGCGGATCGAGCGGCCACTTCAGGCCCCCCGCCGTCCCTGGGACGTAGCCCTGGTCGCTTTCGAGATCGCCCGGCGCCATCAGCTATCGGATGATCTCGCCCGGATTCCCGACGGAGTGACCGTGCACATCCTGCCGACGGGCAACGATCCGTCACCGGTCCTCGCCGTGCGCCACCGTCGAGTCCAGGAGGTCGGCCACCGTATCGACACCGCCTACCAGGCCACGGCGGCGTACCTCGACCGGCACGCCAGCTAGGCAGTGGCCCTTCCCCTCCCCGCCCGCCGGGCGCTGCTGCCTGGACTGGTCGCCCTGGAGCTGGTGGCCATGGTGGTGTTCGTGGTGATGGTCGTGGCCGGCGCAGTCTTGGCGCCCCTGCAACGGTCGCGGCGTCTGCTTCGCGTGGGCACCATGGGCGTCGCCTACATCGTCGTGGAACTCACCGCCCTCGTCGCCTTGGGGCTGGTGTGGTTGGCACGACGCGCCTATCCCGACGAGTGGTGGGAAGAAACCAACCGGCGGTTGGTGGCGTGGGCCTTGCGGGCCATGCTGGGCGCCGGGAAGCGCTGCGTGGGCTTTGTCGTGGCCGTCGAAGAGCCGCCGCTGGCCAGCCCCCTCGACCGCCGTGGCCCGGTGCTGGTGCTGGCCCGCCACGGCGGCCTCGGCGACTCTTTCGCCGTGGTGTGGATGTTGGCTGATTCCTACCGGCGCGTGCCCCGTGTGGTGCTCAAGGATGTGCTGCAGTGGGAGCCCCTTCTCGATATCGCCCTCAACCGCCTGGGCGCCTGTTTCATCGGCGCGCCGCGACCGGGCGGAGAGGACCCGGCGCAGCGCATCGGTCGGTTGGCCGCAGAACTGGGTGAGCGCGATGCACTGTTGCTGTTCCCCGAGGGCGCCAACTGGACACCTCGGCGGCGTCGGCGGGCCATTGACCGGTTGCGGAGCGACGGCCACCACAAAGCGGCGGACGCTGCGGTGTTGATGGAGCACGTGCTGGCCCCTCGGCCCGCCGGCGTGCTGGCTTGCCTGGAGGCCCGCCCTGACCTCCCGGTGGCCGTCGTCGCCCACACCGGTCTCGACACCCTGACCACCGCGGGCCAAGCCTGGAACGCGGTCCCCTTCATCCGTCCGATGAGCCTCCGGTGGTGGCCGGCACCGGCTCCGCCCCTCGACGAAGCGGGCCGCTTGTCGTGGCTCAGCGCAGAGTGGGCGGTGGTCGACGAATGGATCGATCTGCGCCGCCAGAGTGTCGCCGCGCACCGCTCGGGGTAGAAGAGGGTAGAGGTATTCTATGAGCGATCTCAACAGCGCCGGCGACTATGCAATGGGATTGGAGTTGCAGTTGGAGGAGCTGGTCGAACAGCGGGCACGAGCCGAGGCGCAGCATCGCGAGGCCGACGCGGCCGAGTTGGGGGCGCCGATCGCCGATCTGCAGAGCCAGTTGGCCGACATTGCGGATCTCGCCGCCCTGGCCGCCCTGGAGAACGTTGCGCCCGGGATGACGCCGGTCATCCACGACGCCGGCAAACTCGGCATCGACGTAGAACCCACCTGAGCCCGCCAGCTCGGTGAACACTCCGTAGCCTGTGGGCGTGCGACCGTCGCTTCCTCCGGTTCGGCTGGCCCCGAGACCGCGCCTGCGCTGGTCGGCGTTCGGCCGAGCGGCCGAGGAGCCCTATCGCCGGCGGCCGAGCGATCTGGTCCGCCTGGCCTTGTCCGTGGTGTTCCTGGTGGTCCTGGCGTCCAGAGCCACCCACCTCCTGGGGAACACCGAACTCGACATTTTCGAGTTGTTCGACTCCCTGCCCCGCGGCCTGGTGGCCTTGTCGCGCCGGCTGGAGAACGTCGGCACCTTGTGGGCGCTGGGCCTGGTGGTCGCGGCGGCGGTGGTCGCCCGGCGATGGCGTCTGGCCCGGGATCTCCTCCTTGCGGGGTTCTTGGCGTGGGGGGTGTCCCGGGTCCTGGGCTCGGACGTGGTCGGCCATATCGGCCTGCATGCCAGCCTGCGGACCCTCACCCATCCGGGGACCACCCCCAGCTTCCCCGACGTACGCCTGGCCGTCGTGGTCGGGGTGGTGGCCACCGCCGGCCCTTATGTGGCCCGGCCCACCCGGAGATTGGGCCAGGCCCTCGTGGCGGTCCTGGTCCTCGCCACCTTGTACGTGGGGACGGCCTACCCCACTGACCTGCTGGGCGCGCTGGCCGTCGGTTGGGGTATCGCCGCGGCGGTCCACCTCGGCTTCGGTTCGCCCGGCGGGCGGCCCTCGGCCACCCAGCTGACCGCAACGCTCGCCCAGATCGGGATCACCGCCGGACGCGTACAGCTGTTTGCTCACCAAGGGCCGGAGGCCACCAGGTTTGCGGCCAGCGACGCCGACGGCCCGCTCGAAGTGAACGTGATCGGACGCGACGAGCTCGACGCCCAGTTGCTGTCAAAGACCTGGCGGTTCGTGGCGTACAAAGAACCGCCGCCCGCTTTGCAGTTGACCCGGGTCCAGCAGGTGGAGCACGAAGCGTGCATGGCCCTGCTGGCCGGATCGGCCGGGGTTTGCGTCCCACGGGTGCTGTTTGTGGGGCGGGCCGGACCCGGCGCGGCGCTGCTGGTCGTGCGACCCCTCCGAGGCGCACTCCTCGCGGATCTCACCGCGGACGACGTCACCGACGAGCTGTTGGCCCAGGTGTGGAAGCAGGTGGCCAAGCTGCACGGCACCGGCATCGCCCACGGAGCCCTCGACACCACCCATATCGTCTGCACCGCTGAGGGACCGGGGATCGTGGCGTTTGCCACGGCCACCACTGCGCAACGCGACCACCGCCAAGCCAAGGACGTCGCTGAACTACTGGCCGGTACGGCCGCCGTCGTGGGAGCCGAGCGGGCGGTGGCCGCTTGTACGGACGCGCTCGGCCGCACGGCGCTGCACGACGCCCTCCCTTTCTTTCAGCCGGCGGCCCTGGGCCGACATAGCCGCTCTGCGTTGGGCGACAACAGTCGCGGGCTGCAATCAATGCTGGATGAACTTCGCCGGGTCGGCGCCCAGCGAGCCGGCGTCGAAGCACCGACGATTCGTCAGCTGCAACGGGTCCGGCCGACCAATCTCCTGCTGGCCGCCAGTTTGCTCATCGCCGTCGCTGTGCTGCTCGACAAGGTGGGCAACCCCTCGAAAGTGTGGGACATCACCCAGCGGGCTCAATGGGGCTGGGCCACCGCAGCGCTGGTTGTCTCGCTGGCCACCAACGTCCTCTACGCCGTCGCCTTGATGGGCACACTGCCCATGCGCCTACCGTTGTGGCCGACCAGCGAGCTGCAACTCGCCATGTCGTATTCGAATCTGGTGATCCCCGTGATCGGCGGCACCGGCTTCCAGATCCGGTTCCTGCAACGCCAGGGCACCGATCTCCCCACTGCGGTAGCGGCAGGCGGCCTGCTCAGCGTGGCCGGGACGGTGCTCACCCAGTTGCCGTTGTTCGCGCTGGCCTTGTGGCTCTCCCCTGACTCCCTTGATCTGGGGAACGTGCCGGTCAACGGTATCCTGCGCACCGTCGCGCTGGTCGTGGTGACCCTGGGATTGGTGGCCGCGGTGGCCTTCGGGATCCCGCGCCTGCGCCGAGCGGTGCTGCCCCCCGTCGAGCAGGCGCTGAGCACGATCTGGACGGCGCTGCGCAGCCGGCGCCAGCTTTCGCTCATCATCGGCGGCAACCTCGGGGTCAGTCTGCTGTATGGGTGCTGCCTCCTGTTCTGTCTGCACGCCTTCGACGCCAACCTGTCGTTTTGGACGGTGCTGGCCGTGAGTATCGGGGTGGGAACCGTCGCTTCGCTGATCCCGATCCCCGGCGGCAGCGCAGCCGCGGGCGCGCTCGGACTCACCGGGGTACTGGTCGGCCTGGGCCTGTCCACCGAGGCGGCGGTGGCCGCCACGTTGGCCAACCAACTGACGGTCACGTACCTTCCGGCCATCCCGGGATGGTTCGCCACACGCCACCTGCTGGCCCGCAATTACCTTTAGGCGCGCTGAAGGATCCGCTCCGCCTGGCGCAGCACCGGGGCGTCCACCATCGTCCCTTCGAAGGCGAACACCCCCGGCGAAACAGCGGCCGCCGCGAGGACCCGCTGCGCCCAGTCGACTTCGCCGGCGCTCGGCCGGTAGGCGGCGCGCACCACATCGACCTGTGCGGGATGAATGCACGCCGTGGCCTCGAACCCGCACGCCGCGGCGTCGCTGGCTTCGCCGCGGAGGCCTTCCACATCCGCGATGTCAAGGTGAACCGCGTCGATCGCCGGCCGGCCGAGCGCCGACGCCGCAATCAGTACCGCTGATCTGGCGTGGACGGCGACACCACGATAACGCCCGCCCGCATCCCGACTCGAACGGCCGCCCATCGCCGCGAGCAGGTCCTCGGCGCCCCACATCATCGCTACGGTTGCGGGCGTGGCGGCGATCTCGGCGGCGGCCAGCACCCCGAGCGGGGTCTCGCACAGCGCCACAACGCGCCGCGGTGACAGTGCCGCCACCTGAGCAGCCGACTCCGTCTTGGCCAGCATGACCACGTCGTAGGAGGTGGCGGCCAGGGCCGCCAGATCGAGTCGGTGGTCGTCGGTACCGGCCGGATTGACCCGGACGATGGTTCGGGCGGGGTCGAGCACGACCTCGGTCAACGCTCGGCGCGCTGCCGCCTTGTCGGCCGGCGCTACGCCGTCTTCGAGGTCGAGGATGACCACATCGGCGCGGTCTGCTGCCTTGGCGTAGCGGTCGGGACGGTCAGCCGGGCAGAACAGCAGCGCCGGTCCCTGCGGGCACCAGGTCACACTGAGGGCTCCGGCCGCACCCGGACCAGGGTGGAGCGCACGGCGACGGCCACCACCACCCCATCCTGATTGGTCGCGGTGTGTTCAAAAGTGACCACACCTTCGCCGGGACGGCTGGCCGACAGACGCTTGTCCAGGACAACCGTCGCCGCGTAGAGAGTGTCGCCATGAAAGACGGGGTGGGGAAAACGGACGTCCCGAAATCCGAGATTGGCCACGATGGTTCCCTGGGTCAACTGGCCCACCGACAATCCCACCAGGGTGGAGAGCGTGAAGAGGCTGTTGACCAGGCGGCGGCCGAAGGGCTGCTGGGCGCTCCACGCCTCGTCGAGGTGCAATGCCTGGGAGTTCATGGTCAAGGTGCTGAAGAGCACGTTGTCGGCCTCGGTCACCGTCCGACCCGGTCGATGCAGGTAACGGACATCAAGGTCGAGTTCCTCGAACCACAGACCCCGCTGTTCGATGTCCTCGATCACAAGCCCAGCTCCCGGGCGATGAGCATCAACTGGACCTCGCTCGTGCCTTCGCCGATCTCGAGGATCTTCGAATCACGGTAGTGGCGAGCTACCGGCGTCGCGTCCATAAAGCCGTAGCCGCCGTGAATCTGCGTCCCGTCGCGGGCGTTGTCCATCGCCGCTTCGCTGGAGATGAGCTTGGCCACCGCAGCCTCCTTCTTGAACGGCTTTCCCTTCAGCAGACGCGCCGCTGCGTGATAATACGCGGCGCGGGCCGTTTGGACCCGTGCTTCCATCCGGGCGATCTTGAACGCGACGGCCTGATGCTGGGCGATTGGACGCCCGAAGGCGTGACGCTCCTTGGCGTAGGCCACGCTCTCGTCGACGCAGCCCTGGGCGGCCCCGACGCCGAGCGCGGCGATGGCGATACGCCCTTCGTCGAGGATACGAAGGAAGTTGGCGTACCCCCGGCCTCGCTCACCCAATAGGTTGGCCTCGGGCACCCGCACGTCGTCGAAGGACAGCGGGTGGGTGTCGGAGGCGTGCCACCCCACTTTGGAGTACGCGGGCCCGGCTTGGAAACCGGCAATGGGCACCGGCACCAGCAGCGTGCTGATCTCTTTCGCGCCGCCCGGCGGATTGGTCAGGGCGGTCACCGTGACCAGGCGGGTGATGTCGGTCCCGGAGTTGGTGATGAACTCCTTGGACCCGTTGATCACCCAGGCTCCTTCCTCGAGGCGCGCGGTGGTCCGGGTTCCGCCGGCATCGCTTCCCGCTCCCGGTTCGGTCAACCCGAACGCGCCGAGGGCCCGTCCCGAAGCGAGGAGCGGCAGCCACTCCTGGCGTTGCGCCTCGGTCCCGAAACGGAACACCGGCATGGCTCCAAGCGATACCGCCGCTTCGAGAGTGATGGCCACGCTCTGGTCAACCCGGGCCAACTCTTCGATGGCCAGGCACAAGGTGAAATAGTCGCCGCCCATACCGCCATAGTGTTCGGGGAAGGGCAGTCCGAACAGTCCCATGTCGGCCATGGCCTCCACCACCGAATAGGGGAAGGTGTGCGCGGCATCGTGGGTTGCCGCCACCGGGGCCACCACGTCGCGAGCGAAGTCGGCGACCGTTGCTCGCAGTAGCTCCTGTTCATCGTCGAGCTCGGTGTCGATCACGTCTTACTCCTCTGGTTGCGGACCCGGATGGACGCGCGCCACCACATCGCCCAACGCCACTTGCTCGCCCTCGACCACCAAAAGCTCCGCTTCCCCGTCGAAAGGAGCGAGCAGGACGTGCTCCATTTTCATGGCCTCGACAACCATCAGCGGGTCGCCCGCAGCCACCAAGGCGCCGGTCCGGGCCCGCAGCGCGATCACCGTTCCGGGCATGGGGCTGCGGATCTCTGCGTCCCGTGCGCCTTCCTCGGCCACTCGGCGCAGAGCCGTCGCTTCCCGAAACACCCACGCGGCGCCTTCGACGAACACCCACCGCAGTCCGCGTTCGGTGGCCACCCACGCCCGCTGTGCCACCCCGTCCACTTTGACCACGACACCGTCGTCGACGCCCCTGCCGCCGCCAAAGACGCTGATGGAGGCGGCGGCCGGCGGCCGCTCACCAATCCACACTTGGGCGCGAACGGGAGTGCCGCTCACGCCGACAGGTCGTCGCGTCCCGTCCGCGCGCTCGATCACAAACGACAGGGGACGGGCTCGCCGCCCCGGACGGAACCCGCTCGGGACATCCCAGGGATCGACCACGGGACCCGACGGCCAAGCATCCAGCAGTCGCCACAGGGCGTAGGTGGCGTAGGCCGCGTCGGGTGGCTCGCCTTGCGTCAAGGCGGCACGCTCGCGCTCGATCAACCCGGTGTCCAAACGGCCGGCGACCACGTCGGGATGAGCCAGCACCTTGCGGAGGAACGACACGTTGGTGACCACGCCCAGGATCACCGTGCGACTGAGGGCGCCTTCGAGACGGGCGAGCGCCTCCGACCGCTGCGGAGCCCAGGCCACCACTTTGGCCAGCATGGGGTCGTAGCTGGTAGCCACCTCCAGGCCGGCCGACAGGGAGCTGTCGACCCGTATCCCTTCGCCTTCAGGCTCGCGCAAGACCAGGACCCGACCGCCGGTGGGCAAAAAGCCCGCGGAGGGGTCCTCCGCGTAGATCCGCGCCTCGATGGCGTGACCTCGCACCTCCACGTCGTCGGGTCCGAACCCCAGTGCCTCGCCGGCCGCCACCCGCAACTGCTGCTCGACCAGATCCAAGCCCGTCACCGCCTCGGTGACCGGATGTTCCACCTGGAGCCGGGTGTTCATCTCCATGAAAAAAAACTCTTCGGGTCTAGCGGCTGCCACGATGAACTCCACGGTCCCCACACCGCGGTAGTCCACGCTGCGCGCCGCAGCGACGGCCGCGGCGCCCAGACGTTGCCTGGTGTGTTGATCAATCGAGGGCGAGGGAGCCTCTTCAATGACCTTTTGGTGGCGTCGCTGCAGACTGCATTCGCGCTCGCCCAGATGCAGCGTCGTGCCGTAGTTGTCCGCCAGTACCTGCACTTCAATATGGCGGGGCCGATCCAGGTAGCGCTCCACGAACAGGGTGTCATCACCAAACGAGGACGCCGCCTCTCGGCGCGCGGAGACCACCGCTTCGGCTAGTTCCCCTGGGTGCTGCGCCACCCGCATGCCCTTGCCCCCGCCGCCCGCGGA
>Ga0182030_10000564_pt1 | contig 70695 bp, 63 predicted proteins | sample 812S3MmetaG_FD_121299 | JGI IMG/M metagenome (GOLD analysis project Ga0182030, IMG submission 121299) | Permafrost microbial communities from Stordalen Mire, Sweden - 812S3M metaG (Illumina Assembly) | ecosystem: Environmental > Terrestrial > Soil > Wetlands > Permafrost | place: Sweden...
GGCGGTATCTTCACCGGGTCGGGCACCGACCCCAACTCCGGACCCCTGGTCGCCCTCCTCGCCCTTTCGATGATGCCGACCATCGAAGCTGATCAATTCTCCAGTCGCCCTCCGCTGGCGTCGCTGCTGCGTTGGAACCCGCTGCTCCCCATCGGCGCAGTCGTGGCGTTGGCAATCGCTCTCGTGCTCAGCGCCGCCTACCCGGCACCGGCACAAGAGACGACGGGCATGGCGATGGCGGGCATGACGGGGATGTCCGGCGCGACTCCTTCGGGGGACACCGCCAGCACCGCATCGTGCACCGCTGGAAACGGGGGGACGGCCAGATCGGGATTGGACCTGACCAACACCCCCTACATGATCATGGGCGGTAACAACGGCATGAACATGAACGGTGCCGACGCATCGGCGGCCGCCGGGTTCAACTCCACCAAGGCCAACTGGAGTTACACCGGTCCGGCATTCCCCACCGCGTTGGCGCACGAGTTGCTGTCCGATGGCGAGAACGGCCCCGACCAGATTCACATGGCGGTCACCGGATGCGCGGCCGAGCCGACGTTCTCCCAGGAGATCAACGCCACCCAGTACGTACAGGCCACCAGCGAGGCGGTGGCTCCATACGCAAATGTCGCCGCCGCGACCGCCGCCGGCTATGTCGCGGTTTCACCCGTCGACTACCCCGTCGTCTACTACGTGAACTCGGCTATCGAAGCGGCCAATGCAGCCGCGAAACGAACGCTGAATCCCGAGCATGTGGATGGCCTGATTTATGCCCAGACGCCATCGGGCCAAGAAGTGTTGGCTGCCGCCATGTACGTCCTCCCTTCGACTCTGCGCAAACCGCCCATGCCGTTCGGAGCACTGGTGCAGTGGCATCAGCGCACGGAGGTCTGCGGACCGCTCACGGGTTCGGCAGACGTGCTGAACATCACCGGCGTGACGCCTTGCGGTTCGGATTCGGTTCAGCGGCCCACGCCGTACCTGACCATGGTGTGGCAGATCCCGGTTGCCGGCGGACCCACCGCCATTCAGCCTCCCGACATCCAGATAGTGGAGGCGGCCGTGATGGCACAGACGAGCTGAGTCGCTTCAGCGCGTCATCAGGCGGGCGTCCGACCAGCGGTCGACGCACCGGGATCGTACGATGCGGGCGTGCGGGATCGAAGCGAGGTTCTCAAGGCCCCGAGTCGATCTGCCTGGAATTTGCTCATCGGAAGGCCGCTGAGGGCCAGCGAGGCTTCCAAGGAGCAGATCACTCCGGTCGAGGGCCTCTCGGCCCTGTCGCTCGATGCCCTGACCTCTGTGGCCTACGGCCCCGAGGCGATCATCGTCGTGCTGGCGGTGGCCGGAGGTGGGGCTCTTCACCTCGTCCTGCCGATAACGGTCGCCATCGTGGTCCTGTTGGCCATCTTGGTTTTTTCCTACCGGCAGGTCATCGATGCCTATCCGGGCGGGGGCGGTGCCTACGCGGTGTCCCGGGCCAACCTGGGTGCTCGAGCCAGCCTGGTCGCGGGCGCGTCCCTGATCGTCGACTACACGCTCACCGTCGCCGTTTCCATTGCAGCCGGGGTCGGAGCATTGACGTCGGCCTTCCCGGGCCTGACCCCGGCCACCGTTCCCCTCTGTCTGGGGTTCCTCGCCCTCATCACACTCATGAATCTGCGTGGGCTGGGCGAAGCGGCCCGCGCCTTCCTGCTGCCCACAATGCTGTTCATCTTCGGCTTGCTGGCCATTATCTGCGTCGGGCTGATCCACCCTCTGGCCCTCCATGCTCCACAACCCGGTCATTCGCTCCTGAGCACTCACGGTCTGCAGGTCGTCAGCCTGCTGCTCATCCTCAAGGCGTTCTCCTCGGGGTGCAGCGCACTGACCGGGGTCGAGGCCATCGCCAACGGCGTGCCCCTCTTCAAAGAACCCCGGGTGGTCCGGGCCAAGCGGACCGAGCTCTTGCTCGGGGTGATCCTGGGGCTCATGCTGCTGGGCCTGGCCGTCCTGGCCCGGCGCTGGCACATCGGGCCACGATCCAACCAGACCGTACTCAGCCAGATCATGGGCGAAGCGGTGGGTCGGCATTGGGCGTACTACATCGTGTCGCTCACCATCACCATCGTCCTCGCTCTGGCGGCAAACACCTCGTTCGGTGGACTGCCGATCCTGGCCAGCCTCCTGGCGCGCGACAATTACCTCCCGCATCTCTTTGCGTTACGCGGCGATCGCCAGGTGTTCGAAAACGGCATCTGGGTCCTGGCGGGTCTTTCCGCCGGGCTCTTGATCGCCGTCGGCGGGAACACCAATGAGCTGATCCCCCTGTTCGCCATCGGCGTGTTCACTGGCTTCACCCTCTCCCAAGCCGGGTTGGTCGTCCACTGGTGGCGGACCCACCCGCCCCGGTGGACCCGCCGGGCCACCATCAACGGTCTCGGTGCAGTGATCACCGCGCTGGCCACCGTCATCTTTCTCGTATCAAAGTTCGTCGAGGGCGCATGGGTGGTGGTGGTGGCCGTCCCCACTTTCGTGCTCCTCTTCACCCGCATTCATGCGTACTACAAGCGTGCCGGCATTGAGCTGGGCGTCGGCGTGATCCCCGCACGACCCCAGCGCAAGCCGACCCTCGTCATCGTTCCGGTCGTCGGCGTGTCCCGGCTGACCCGTCACGCCATCTGTGAAGCACTGTCGCTCGGCCAAGAGGTACTGGCGGTCTCCGTGGCGATCGACCCGGGTGACGAGGGTCAGGGTGCCGCAGATGCGCTGGAGCAGGAGTGGGCGCAGTGGGCCCCCGGCGTACCGTTGCGCATCCTGCACACGGAGTACTCGTCGGTGGTCCGGCCCATCATCGAGCTCATCGACGAGTTGCGGCAGCGCAACGACAAACAGATCGTGGTCCTGATTCCGGTCGTCATACCCGATCGCTTGCGGTACCGCATCCTCCACAACCAGATCGACCGTGTCCTTTCGGCGGCGTTGCGGACCCGTACCGACGTCGTGGTGGCCCGCGTCGCCATGCCGCTCGATGCCCCGCCGATGAGTGCGGTGTCGGCCCCATCGCCGGAGAAGTCCACCGATGTCATATGACGGGCTTGGACACCGGTTCGGGGTTCCCACCCATCATCTTGAGCATCGTGGCAGCGCCGGAACGGAAGAAGCGCCAGAGCAGAGCGACGGCCACCACAATGAAGACGATATTGAGGTAGGTCGTGTAGTCCCAGCTCACCGTGGCGTTGAGCACCTTGGCATTGCGGGTGGACGGGATGAGCCCGGCTGCTCCGAAGATCAGCTCGACGGCGTAACCGGCCGCGACCATGGTCGCATAGAACGTGGCCGCAATGAAGAGCATCATGGTGGTCCCGTAGTACTTCCGGTAGATGACCAGGATCGGGAGGATGATCAGATCGGCGAAGATGAAGCTGACCACGCCGCCGAAGCTGATGCCGCCGTTCCACAGCACGGCGGCGAGCGGGACGTTCCCGATCGAGCACACGAAGGAGAAGATCGAGATCACGGGTCCGAGGAGCGGCCCCCAGACCTTGGCCAGCAGGGGATGACCCGTGAAGAACAGGTGCCGCCAGAAGCTGTCGGGAACCCACGCGCCGAGGGCGCCGGCTATGAGCAGTCCGACCACTATGTCGCGCAGCACGGCGGCCCACTCCATCACGAAGATGTGGGAGACGGCGGTGAATCCCTCGGCCGACGACAGCCGGGAGAGCAGACTCCCCCCTGCCTTCACGCTCATGTCCATGGCCGCATGGCCCTCCATTGAGCCTGCCAGTCCCTTGTCGGCCCGGTGTTGGGCGGCGTCGATGAGCCGTTGCCGGAGGAAGACGCGGAAGAGGACGGCAATGAGGACGATCATGATCGGTCCACCGACGAACTCGGCCAGGGTGAACTGCCAGCCCAACAGGAGGGCCATGATGATCCCCAGCTCGATCACCAGGTTGGTCGAGGCGATCTCGAACACCATGGCCGCGGTGAAGTTGGCCCCGGTGCGGAACAGAGCCCGGGCCAGGGCCACGGCGGCGTAGGAACACGACGAACTGGCAACGCCCAGGCCGGTCGCCAGCCCGAGCGTTCTGGGCGAGTCGTCCCCCAAGTGCCGCTCGACGGTGCCCCGGCGCACCAGAGCCTGGACGATGGCCGACAGGGCGAACCCCAAAATGAGCGACCACAGGATCTGCCAGGTCATGCCGCCCGCCACCGCAAGGGCGTGACCGAGGGCGTGTACGAATCTCATTGCGCCGTTCTCATTGTGCGCGGCAGTGTACCCTATGGGGGTATACCAGAACTCGGAGGTCTGCCATGCACGGGTACATCGATCACAAGGACCAGGTGGCCAAGCGACTGCGACGAATCGAGGGTCAGGTCCGAGGCCTCCAGCAGATGATCGAGGACGACCGCTACTGCATCGACATCCTCACCCAGATTTCCGCCGCGACCAAAGCGTTGCAGGCGGTGGCGGTCGAGTTGATGGGGGATCACCTGAGCAGTTGCGTCACTGAGGCGATCGAGGCCGGCGGACCCGGGGCGCAGAAGAAGATCGCCGAGGCGACCGATGCCATCGCCCGCCTCGTGCGCTCCTGATCGGGCTCACCCGTGGCCACCCGCACCTACTCGGTCCCTTCCATCACCTGCGAGCACTGCAAGAAGGCCATCGAGACCGAAGTCGCAAAGCTCTTCGACGTGAGCTCGGTAGGGGTCGATGTACCCGCCAAGACGGTCACGGTCGAAGGCGAGGCCAGCGACGAAGAAATTCGATCCGCCATTGAGGAAGCCGGTTACGACGTCGAAGGCACCTCGACATAGCAATTGCCTCTAGTACGAACACTGAGTCTGGTGAATACGGCTCCTGTTCACCCCTCCGCCATACCCAGAGTACACGAGGGTGGGGGTCTTGCCGCAAGGGGCCCCGGTGTGCTGACACTGAACGGCACCAGCCGGCCCGGTGAGTCGGGCGAAGTAAGCGCAGGAACCAATGTGGCCGAGGGGCTGGCAGGGAAGGTGGACGGATGGGCAGCTACGTGCTGGGTTTCGAGGAGATAGACCAGACGCAGGGCGCGGTCGTTGGCGGGAAGGGGGCCCGCCTGGGCGAGCTTGCGCGGATCGAGGGCATCAGCGTGCCGGCCGGCTTCTGCGTGACAGCGGACGCCTTCGCGCGGATCATGGCGGACGCGCCGTCGATCGACGAACGACTCGATCGGTTGTCGCGGCTGAGCCCGGACGACCGTGAGGCGGTCCGCACGCAGAGCGCACTGATCCGGCGGATCATCGAAGGGATTGCCATCCCCGACGATCTGGCGGCGGCGATCACTGGCGCGGTCGTCCGGCTCGGCGAGCCGGGTGCCTACGCCGTGCGGTCCAGCGCGACGGCGGAGGACCTGCCCACGGCCTCCTTCGCCGGCCAGCAGGACACATACCTCAACGTCGTGGGATCGGCGGCGATCCTCCGGCACGTGAGCCGGTGCTGGGCCTCCCTGTTCACCGAGCGGGCCGTGACCTACCGCCTGCGGAACGGCTTCGACCACCAGAAGGTCTCCATGGCCGTGGTCGTGCAGCAGATGATCTTCCCGCAGGCGGCCGGCACGCTCTTCACGGCCGACCCCGTCACGTCCAATCGCAAGGTCGTCTCCGTGGAGGCCGGCTTCGGTCTCGGCGAGGCCCTGGTCTCAGGCCGGGTGAACGCGGACGTCTACCAGGTGCGCGACGGCGAGATCGTGGCCAAGGCGATCGCCACCAAGCAGTTCGCCGTCGGCGCCTCGCCCGAAGGAGGAACGGAGGAAATGGCAATTGAGCGGGAGCGTCAGGGGCAGCCGGCATTGACTGATGCGCAGATCGTGCGGCTGGCGCAGCTGGGCCGGCGGATCGAGGCACACTTCGGCCACCCCCAGGACATCGAATGGTGCCTGGTCGATGATGGGTTCGGGATCGTCCAGAGCCGGCCGATCACCACGCTGTTCCCCGTCCCCGTGGCCGCCGACCGGGAGAACCATGTCTACGTCTCCGTCGGTCATCAGCAGATGATGACCGATCCCATGAAACCCCTGGGGCTCTCCCTGTGGCAGCTGACGACGCCGCGACCCATGTCCGAGGCCGGCGGGAGACTGTTCGTCGACGTCGCGCCGGCGCTGGGCTCGCCGACGACTCGCGCGGGCATCCTGGAGGCCTTGGGAAGGTCCGATCCGCTGATCGGGGACGCGCTGGTAACCGTTCTCGAGCGCGGCGACTTCATCCCGAGCCTCCCGGACGAGGGCCCGAGCGGGACCCCCTCTGCGGGTGCCCCCGATCCGATCGAGATCGATCCGGACATCGTCGTCGAGCTGATCAGGCGCAGCGAGGCCTCCATCGCCACGTTGCGGCGCGACATCGCCACGAAGTCCGGATTGGGGCTCCTCGACTTCATCCTGGCGGATATCCCCGAGCTGAAGCGGATCCTGTTCGATCCACAGAGCCATCGGGTGTTCATGTCGGCGATGGAGGGCGCGTGGTGGCTCAACGACCATCTGCAGGCGTGGTTGGGCGAGAAGAACGCAGCCGACACGCTCACCCACTCCGTGCCCCATAACGTCACGTCGGAAATGGGGCTGGCGCTCCTGGACGTGGCGGACGTGATCCGACCACATCCCGAGGTGGTGGCCTTCTTACAGCGCGTCGAGGACGAGAGCTTCTTGGATGAGCTGCCCACACTCGAAGGCGGGTCGGAAGCCCGGGACGCCATTGCGGACTACCTCGACAAGTTCGGCATGCGCTGCGTCGGTGAGATCGACATCACCAGGCCACGTTGGAGCGAACGCCCCACCACGCTCGTGCCCTTGATCCTCGGCAACATCAAGAACTTCGAGCCCGGCGCGGGAGAACGGCGATTCGAGCAAGGCCGGCAGGAGGCCTTGTCGAAGGAACAGGAGCTGTTGGCGCGGCTGCGGGAACTGCCGGACGGTGAGTCCAAGGCCGATGAGACCAAGCGGACGATCGACCGGGTCCGGAACTTCATCGGGTACAGGGAGTACCCGAAGTACGGCATGGTCAGCCGCTACTTCATCTACAAGCAGGCCCTGCTGGAAGAGGCCGAGCGCCTCGTGCAAGCCCACGTCCTTCGTGAGAAGGAGGACATCTTCTATCTCCGGATCCAGGAACTCCATGACGTCGTGCGCACGAACCAGGTGGATGACCAGCTCATCCGCCGGCGCAAGGACGCGTTCAGGTCGTATCAGACGCTCACCCCGCCCCGGGTATTCACGTCGGATGGCGAGGTCGTCGCCGGAACCTACCGACGCGAGGACGTCCCGGCGGGCGCGCTGGTCGGCTTGGCTGTTTCCGCCGGGACCGTCGAGGGCCGGGCTCGTGTCATCCATGACATGGCGGGAGCCGATCTCGAAACGGGTGACATCTTGGTCACCCCCTACACGGACCCGAGCTGGACGCCTGTCTTCGTCGCCATCACGGGGCTGGTGACGGAGGTGGGGGGACTGATGACCCACGGTGCGGTGATCGCACGGGAGTACGGACTGCCGGCCGTAGTGGGCGTGGTGCAGGCCACCCGGCTGATCCACGATGGGCAGCGGATCCGCGTCAACGGGACGGACGGGTACGTCGAGATCCTTCCCTAGGTGGTTGCGCCGCGCCGCTCCTCTGTCAGTTGCTGGTCGCCGTCTCTGTCAACGCGGTGAGCAGCAACGCGAATGCGATCACTGCCGCCCAGGTACGCACCGTGTTGAGTTGTTCCCAACGGTCGACCCGGGCCCGCCAGTTGGCCGGTGGCGCGTCGGCGTCCCAGTCGAGGACCGCCGCGTTGATCGGTACCGTGCCGCCCAGTGTCACCGCAATCCAGACGAGGAGCGCGCCGAGCCCGAAACAGCGCAGGGCAAGTCCCGAACCGATCCCGTTAAGGGCCGTCGCTGCCGTTGCGGAAATGAGCGTCGCCAGGTAAATGGAAGGGACGAGGACCCGCAGTGGGCGGATCAGCGCTTGACGAAGGAGGATGTGGGGCCGGTCATCGAGGCTCGCGAGCGGGCCGCGGACGCCATAGCGGATCACGAACTCCTCACCGGCCAGCAGTCCGGCGAACAGGACGCTCGCCGTCCCTGCGAAGTCGCCGGCAGTCACGGACGCCTCCCGTGAGTCTCCGTCGTGGGTCGGCGTCGGGTGGAGGGCTCGCTCATCGGTACTCTATTATAGTAGCTATAAAAATCTGGCAACTATAAATTGTCTGATCTTCGGTATGATGGGACGGTGAGCACCGAGCCCGCTGACCAGGGACTACGGGAGCGCAAGAAGAAGCTGACCAGACAGCTGATCTCTGACACGGCCACCAGAATGTTCCTCGAAGACGGCTTCGATGCGGTCCGGGTGGTCGACGTGGCCGCCGCCTGCGGGGTGGCGGAGAAGACGGTCTACAACTACTTCCCGACCAAAGAGGCGCTGATCCTCGACCGCTTCGAGGACATGGAAGCCGACGTCCGCCACGTCTTCGATCCGCACACTGCGTCCCCATCGCCGGTCGAGGCGGCCGTGGCGGCGATCGTGGCCGAGGTGGAGGCCATGTTCGACAAGTGGGGTAGCGCTGACCGTCCACCCGATCCGACGCTGATCCGGCGCTTCGCCGAGATGATCAACCAGTCGCCTGCCCTGCGTGCCGCCCAGTGGGAGATGTTGGATCGGATGGGCCAGGTCGCAGCCGAGGGGATGGCGGCCCGGGCCGGGGTGGATCCTGACGATCCGGAGCCACAGATCGCGGCGAGCGCGATCCTCGGTTTGTGGCGGGTCCAGTTTGGGTCCATGGCTCGCCACGCGATCGGCGACCATACGGTGATCGAGTTGCGTGACGCGGTGATCGCCGACGTGCGCCGGGCTGCGCGCCTGATCGAGACCGGGCTGTGGTCCTTCGGAACCTCCTCGGCCCTATAGTGGCACCGGGACGGACGGGATCGGGGATGGCTACAGGAATGAAGTGTGAGAATCCGGCATGCTCGTGCGATCCGTGTAGCTGCACTGATTGCGTATGTGGCGTGGCCAGACTCGGAGACCTCGAGCGGCGCGTGATGGAGATCCTTTGGAAGGATCCCAGTCAGGAGTTGACTGGACGCGATGTGGCCGACGTGTTTCCCGAGAGCGCCTACACGACTGTGGCCACCGTCCTCGACCGCCTCGTTCGCAAGGGCCTCGTCCGTCGCAGGACGGTGCGCGGATCCATTCACTTCGCTGCCATCGGAACCCAGGGTGCGTATACCGCCGTGCTCATGCGCGAGGCATTGAGCGCGGGTGACGATCCTGAGGCCGCGCTGGTGCGCTTCACTGAGATCCTGTCGCCCTCGGAGGCTGCGATTCTTCGCAACTCGCTCGGTTTGCGGCAAGACCAGGCCAGTTAAGGCCCGATCGAGGGACGACGACCCGTCGGGTCCGTCAGAGCATCAGAATGAGCAGGAAACCCATGGCGACGCACATCGCCACGTGGCTGGCGTCTTCGAGTCGAGGGGTGGCGAGCAGAGTTTCGATGCTCATGACCGGGGTGCTCGACCCGGCGGGGTGACTCGGTGCCGCGCCCGACCCAGCTCCCTCCAAGGCGTAGGCCGGGGCATGTGTGCCATGACGAGAGGCGCCCTTGTTCGGGGAGGCCAGTGTGAAGATGGCCGACGCAAAAAGAATGAACGCAAGGACGAAGGAAAGCCCAGGGTCAGGCCTTGATCCCCTCGCCGACATCGCCACCGCTCCCATCGGAGCCGATACGGGGAACCGGTACATCAAGAGCATCGCGAAATTCATCACCGCGTGTATCAAGAAATGAGAGAGATGGAGACCCCAACGGTGCATTGACAAGATGCTGCGCACGAGGAACCAGATCAACAGAACAGTGAAGATGAGCTCCCACACGTTGCTCGCCCCAAATGCCCACTTGGTTACGAACATCCCGGACATGGACAGCCCCATGAGGAGGTGTGAGATGTCGACGTCCCACCCCAGGGGTCTGCGTGTTGCGACTGAGGACACCAGCAGAACCACGGAGTAGGCCGCGACCACGAGCATGAGGAAGCCGAAGAGGTAGTACAGCCAAGAGGGCGTCGTTGTCATGATGGTTGGACCTCCCGCGCCGCAAGCGCCGGGTCCCATGCACCGTTATCCGCGGTCGCTCGATCGTTCGTCAATGGCCAGTACGTCAACGCCAGCATGATGACGAGGACGCCGGCGTTGGGATCAGTGGCCCCACCGGCCAGAATCCCACCGAAGTTCTGGACGGCCACCCAGATCACCGAAAACACGACAACGGCCAGAACCACAGTGGCCCGCGCAAAACGCGGGGGCAAGAAGACGCCGGCGGCCACAATGGGGCAGATGACGGCGAGCACGACGGCCGCACTCGTGCCGTGATGGAGAAAGAACGATCCACTGGACACATCGATGCGGGTCAGCCAACCCGGCTCCCGACTGTTCATTCCAGCGACCAGGTCGTGCAGTGCACGGGGAGACCGTCCGGACCCGACGACCGACAGCAGGGCCAACAGTGCCCACACGGCCACCCAAATGACCTTCGCCCCCTTCACCCCGACGGCCCGAGCCGCGACGAACGGCTGGTCGGAGCCCGACCGCGGCCACAGCAGGATGGCGAGCAGGGCGTAGAAGAGCACAGCGCCCGGACCTCCGCCAAACGGGGTCGCTCCGCCGGAGAAGACGCGACCGAGGCCCTCGCCGAACCACCAGACAGCCAAGGACCAGACAATCGAGAGAGCGAGGGCCGGCTTCAGGGTGCGCGTGGAAACGATGCCAAAGCCGATCAGGAATTGGATCAACGCGAAGGGCGCGTCGGTCGACACGGGATGGTGGTCGACGATCGAGGCATTCCAGGTGATCGTGTGGGCGATCCAGCTGGGATTGCCACCCGCCAGACCGTGCAACATTCCGCTGAATCCGTTGGACCCCGGCGTGAACATGAAGGGCTGTAGCTGCAGGATCGCGTCGAGGAGCCACACCGTCGCCAGCGCGAGTTGGAACGTTCGCTGGAGATCCGGCGGTGGGCGCGTCAGGACCTTCGGCGAACCCGTGGAGCCGGCGGGGGCTGCCGGGCACCCGCTCACCCGTGTCTCGGTGATGCTCATCGCTGACCTCGTCGACCCGCTGCTACGGACGGTCGTATTACTACCATCTGTAGTAGTCAGGCACAATTGCGTCTGTCAGCTACATCTCTCTCTTGGCCTCGTAGCGGTCGGAGGCGCAACCGCCGGAACGGAAGGCGGGTTCAGCCCCCGATGACCTCCATGTACGCGCGAGGGCCTCCAGGCGACCCCGAGCTCACGAGATCTCGATGTCGTCCCAGTCGACCTGCGTGCACATGCGGTGGTAGTCGGGGCCATACCACGGGGCGTTCACCTGGAGCCGGCCGAACTCGTTGACGTAGTAGTTCTTGTCGGGGGCCCCTTCGTCCTGCAACAAGATGAGCTTGGCCGCCTCGGCGTCGAGGGCCTTGTTGTAGCGCTCGTAGGCCTCCTCTTTGACCTCGACCCGTGAGCGGCCTTCCTCGAGCATGCGCACGATGCACTGGGCCGAATAGGCCGACCAGATGACGTACCAGATGGGCAAGCCGGTGCCGCCCGAGACGGGCTGCGAGTTCGGCCCGTAGATCATGAACATGTTCGGGAAGTTCGGGGTCATCATGCCCAGGTAGGCCCGAGGTCCGTCTTTGGACCAAAAATCGTGGATGCTCACGCCGTCCTTGCCGGTGTACTCGGTGGGCCAGAGGTACTTGATGACCTCGAAGCCGGTGGCCGTCACGATGGCGTCGACGTCGTAGAGCGTGCCGTCTTGCGTCTCGATGCCCTTGGGGGTGAAGCGGGTGATGGGGTCGGTGACCAGCTCGACGTTGTCGCGGGTCAGCGCCTTGTACCAGCCGTTGTCGACCACCGGGCGCCGGGAGAAGGGCGCATAGTCGGGGATCAGCTTGTCGATGAGGTCCTGACGGCCACCCGTCTGGGCCTTGATGTAGGCCGTGAGATCGTCGCGCATCTTGTCGTTGAGCGGGTTGAACTTGCCGCCCTGGGCCTTCCATTCCTCGTCGGGGACGAGGAAGCGGTGGGTCTGGAAGAGCGCCGCGATGGCCATGTAGCGGGCCCAGTTCCAATAGCCCGGGAAGTTCTCGACCAGCCAGTGGAGCTCGGGCTCAATGGGCGCGCCGTATTTGTCGCGGGGGCTGATCCACTGCGGCGTGCGCTGGAAGACGAAGACCTGCTCGGCCTCTTCGGCGATGGGTGCGAGGAGCTGCACCCCGGTGGAGCCGTTGCCGATGATGGCAACCCGCTGGCCCGAAAGGTCGATGTCGGGTGACCAACCCGTAGGGTGCAAGATCGGCCCCTCGAAGCTCTCTTGCCCCTCGAAGTGGGGAAACCTCGGGTTGGCGAAAGTCCCGACCGCGGTGACGATGACATTGGCCTCGATGGTCTCGGGGCCCTCGGGCGTCTCGCTCTCGAGCGACCAGACGTTGCGGCCCTCGTCGAAGGTGGCCCGTTTGAGGTCCCGGTTGAACAGCGTGTGGTCGAAGACACCGTACTTGCGCGAGATGTGGTCGAGGTAGGAGCGCACCTCGGCGCCGCGCCCGAAGTACTCGTTCCACTGGTAGTCCTTCTCGAAGCTGAACTCATAGGTGATCGAGATGGTGTCGACACGGACATCGGGGTAGCGATTGATGGTCCAGGTCCCCCCCGGCTCGCCCCGACGCTCCAAAAGCACGTAGGGGATGCCGAGGCGTTCGAGCTGGACGCCCATGGCCAGACCGCTGAAGCCGCTGCCGACGATGGCGACCTTGAAACCCTCGGGCAGCTGCGGTTTGGCGTCGGTCCACTCCGCCGTCCAGGGGAACTCCTTGAACGCCGGGAGGTCGCGACGGGCCTCGAACTCGACGTCGCCCATCTCCTCGGCGGTGGCCATGTTCATGAGGGTGCGCAGCTCGTCCTCTTCGGGCTCGGCCACCCTCACCGGCCCGGCGTTGTGCTCCAGCCACGCCACGGCCTTGGTGACCAGGAGCTCACGCTGAGTCTCGTCGAGGTTGGCCGCGGTCGGCAGCTCCGCCAGTTCGGGGTCGCCGGTCTGCTGGTACAGCGCCACCCGCACCGCGTTCAGGTCCGCCACCTCGACGGCGCGCCGGATGAACGTCGAATCGACCTTCGTCTCCATGTCTTGAATTCCCCTCCGTATTAGTAGGTGACCCCGGCAGGGGACAGTCTCTTTGTGCAATTAGAGCCCGGGCCGGGGCCATCGACCTGGGCGTTTCGACTCGAAGGACGGCCGCCGGGAACCGCCCCCACCCCGGCCGGGCCATCGGCACCCGCCCCGAGCTGGCATGTTGCTCCCCGTCTTCCTCCGTCAGTCATGCCTGTACTTTACGGGCATCGTAGCCAGGTCTTGGTCTCGCGGCTTCTCGGTGCTGCACGCCGTGACGCCGGACTGCCCGTTGCTGGGACTCAGGAACGGACCGCACCAGTGGGATGAGCAGTTCCTTTCCAGCCTCGAGGGGCTGATCCCCCAATGGGAAGTGCCCAATGCCGGAGTCAAGAGCCGAACCCGAGCGACCCGGGAGGCGCCCACGTGCAGTCGGATGGGTTAATTTCTCGTGGGGTTTCATCTCGGGGGTGGGCAAGCCAGACCGCTGGCTCAGCGGCCCGACCATACGACAGGAGCAAGCTCATGGCCGATCGACCCATGACCACAATGTCCACCACTGACGTCATCGAGCTTCTCCTCGCCGACCACGAGCAAGCCAAGGCGCTCCTGGGCCGTTTCGACCAGACCGAGCCGAGCGAGCGGGCCGCGTACTTCTACGAAGTGGTCACCGCGCTCGTGCGCCACGAGGTCGCCGAGGAGCGCGTCGTCTACCCCATCACCCGCCATGCCGTCCCGGACGGGGAGCGGGAGGCGAAGGCTCGGATTGCCGAGCAGTCCGAGGTCGAGAAGATCCTCGTCGCCCTGGAGAAACTGGATGCCTCGTCAGAGGAGTTCGCCACTGGGTTCGCCACCCTGCGGCGAGCGGTGCTCGACCATGCCGGAGCGGAAGAGGCCACCACGTTCCCACTGCTCGAGCAGATGGAGGACACCGAATCGCGCCTGGCCCTGGGTGGGCTCTATGAGCTCGCCAAGGCCAAGGCTCCGTCGCACCCTCACCCCCACGCACCTCAGAGTCCTCCGGGAGACGTGATCTTCGGAGTGGTGGCCTCCCTTTTCGACAAGGCGCGCGACGCGGTCAGGAGTGCGTAGCCGGCGGCAGCGACCGGGCTCCGCCCGCCCGTCTCTGCCGTCACCGTGGGGCCGTAGAGCGGCGTGCCGGCGCATTCGAGGGCCAGGTCGCGATCACCCGCCGAAAGAACGCCGCCATCCCGCCCGGCATCGGGCATAGGAGCGGTGACCAGGGACCCGTCGACGCACGGACGCGGTCCTCGTAGTCGTCGCGGCGATTTTCGACCCGACATCGAGGGGCTGCGGGCCGTCGCCATCCTCGCCGTGGTGGCGTACCACGCCGGCCTGTCCGCCATCCCCGGTGGCTACGTCGGTGTCGATGTCTTCTTCGTGATCTCGGGGTTCTTGATCACCGAGCATCTGGGTCGCGAGCTTGCCGCAAGTGGGCGGATCTCCTTCGGGGCGTTCTACGCTCGTCGGGCTCGGCGCCTCCTCCCCTCGGCCCTGCTCGTCATCGGGGTCACCGTGGCCGTCTCCTGCGCCGTCCTTCCCCCGCTCCAAGCCATGGTCGTGGCCAAGGACGGGCTGGCCAACGCCTTTTACGTGGGGAACTACCGCTACGCCCTCCAGGCCACGAACTATTTGAGCATCAGCGGCCCCGTCTCGCCGCTCCTCAACTACTGGTCCCTCGGAGTCGAGGAGCAGTTCTACCTGGTGTGGCCGGCGCTCCTCCTCGTCGCCTCCCTGGTCTGGTGGCGCCACCCCAAGCGGACGCGCTCGACCTCGCAGGCCAAGGCCCAGCCACTGTTCTCGGCCATCGTCGTGGCGATGGCCCTCCTGGCGGCTTCGTCGCTGGCCTTCTCGATCTGGCTCACCCGGGCCAACGAGCCCTGGGCCTTCTTCTCACTCCCGACCCGGGCCTGGGAGCTGGCCGTCGGAGGCCTCCTCGCGCTCGTTGCCCCGCGGCTGCGCCGGCTGCCGCCCCGTTGGATGTCCGCGCTCAGCTGGGTGGGCATCGGGGCCATCGTCATTGCCGCCCTCGCCTTCACGTCGGCGACCCCGTTCCCGGGCACGGCGGCCCTGGTCCCGGTGGCCGGCGCCGCCGCCGTAGTGGCCGGAGGCTGCGCCCGCTCGCGACTCGGTGCGGTCTGGCTGTTGGGCCGCCGGCCGATGCAGGTCATCGGGCGCGTCTCCTATACCTGGTACCTCTGGCATTGGCCGGCGTTGGTCCTCGTTCCATCGCTCGTCGGCCACCGATTGGGCGTGGGGGACAACGTGGCCGTGTGCGCCCTCGCCCTTGTCCTGGCCGGCATGACGACGGTGTTGCTCGAGCGACCGCTCCAGCGGGCCTCGTGGCTGGTCCGGCCCCGACGGAGCCTGGTTCTCACCGTGGGCCTGAGCGGGGCCGTCGCCGCCACCATCTTCCTGTCGACGGCGGCTCTCCCCTCACTCACGGGGAGCGGACACGCCCGCACCGCCAAGCTCTCCGCGCAGCGACGGGTGGGCGGAACGGGTGTGACTCAAACCACTGTCAACCCGACTGTTGCGGCCGCCCAGAATCTGACGGACCAGGTCCAAGCCGACGTGGCCCAATCGGTGGGGACCCTCGACGTCCCGGCCAACCTCACCCCGAGTCTGGCCGATGCCGCGTCGGACGAGGCGATACCCTTCGTGGACGGCTGCTTCGACGGGTTCACCGAGAACTCGGTCAACCCGTGCAACTACGGCGACGTCGCAGCTCCGCCCTCGAAGACCGTTGTCCTCTTCGGCGATTCCCACGCCCTGATGTGGTTCCCGGCCTTCGACAATCTGGCCAACCAGTACGGGTGGCACCTCATCCCCCAGGCCAAGGCGACATGTCCCCCCATCAACGTCACGGTGTACAGCCCCAGTCTCGGCGGGTGGTACACCGGCTGCAATCAGTGGCGGGCCGCCGTGGTGGCCCGGATCCAGGCCTTGCATCCGGCCCTGGTCGTTCTCGGGTTCTCCCGCGAGTACGGCATCCCCGACGACCATGTGGTCGTGGACGGCGCGGCCTGGATGCAGGGGCTGTCCTCCATGATGACGACGTTGCGGGCCACCGGGGCCCAGGTCGTCCTGATGGGCGACGTCCCCTACCCGCAGACCGGACTCGTGCCGGACTGCCTCTCGGCCCACCTCACCGATGCCGTCGCGTGCACCTTGCCCAAGCAGTACCCCTATTACAACCCGTCCGGCGTGGGGCAGGAGGAGGCGGTGGCCGCTGCTGCCGGGGCCGGCTACGTCAACACGCAGCCCTGGTTCTGTTACGACCTCACGTGTGCTGTCATTGTCGACAACCTCCTCGTCTATCGCGACGACAACCACATCACCGCCACGTACGCCTCCTGGCTGACACCCGTCATCGGGGCTGACTTGGAGGAGGCAACGGACGGCCTCTTCGGCACCCCGCCGTGATCGTCCACGGTGAGCGTCGGTCTGAGGTCTGCCTCTTTGGCGCGGGCCGGTTCGTCGTTTCCCTGGCTCGGAGAACCTGGACGTGATTCAATCGGTGTTCGATGATCGACGGGGAGGGCGCCGTCACGGGCGGCGAGGGACGGATGCTGTCGTTCGGGGTGGTTGTGCCGGCGTTCGGCCCACTCGCCTCGCGCGGCGCATTCAACGACGCCGTTGACACCATCGAGGGGCTGGGTTTCGAAGACGTATGGTTTGGCGATCACGTCGCCGTCCCATCGTACGCGGCGCACCTGACGCGGCCGGAGTGGCTGGAGCCCTTGAGCGCGTGCATGCTGGCGCTCGGCCGAACCTCGCGGCTGCGCGCCGGCACCGACGTGTTGGTGTTGCCGTATAGAGACCCCCTGCTGGTCGCGAAGATGGCGGCCACCGCGGACGTCCTCTCGGGTGGCCGGCTCGTTCTCGGAATCGGCGTCGGGTATCTGAAAGGCGAATTTGAGGCCCTCGGCGCGGACTATGGGCGAAGAGGAGCGGTGACCGACCAGTACTTGCGGGCCATGCGGGCACTGTGGGGGAGTGCAGGCACGCCCACCTCGGTCGACACCGAGTTCGTTCGCTTCAACGACGTCTGCATGGGTCCGGCACCAACGACCGGGCAGGTGCCGGTGTGGGTCGGTGGTAACGCGAGAGGGGCGTTACGTCGTGCGGCTCTGATGGGCGATGGGTGGCATCCGCTGTTCCCGACGCCGGACCTCTATCGGTCGGGCCGCGACGCCATCGTGGCGCTGCGCGGATCGGGGGAGGGGTTTGTCTTTTCGATGAGCTTGGCGGTCACAAGGGTGCTCACTAGGGGCGAGACCTACACGCCGCTCTCATGGGGCGATGACGCCGACATTCCCGAGGATTTCGGCTACAGCCCGCCGATTCCTCTGGCTGACGATGGCCGCCCTCGGTTCGTCGGCCACCCTGACCAGCTGGCGGCTGACGTCGAGGATTACGCCGCGGCCGGCGTCAGACACTTCACCCTCCGCTTCTCTGCGGGGGGCGACATCGGCGTGGCGGACTACTTCGACCAGATGCAGCGTTTCGCCGACCAGGTGATGGATCGTTTCTCGGCGTCTTCGCTGCCGACGGACCGCCGCCAGCTCCGCCAGCTCGGGACACAAGCCCGAGTATGACATCGCACGGCCACCAACTCGACCGATCCTGAAAGGACCCTTGTCATGACTCTTCTCGCCCTCACCGCAGCTCGGCTGATTGACGGAGTCAACCCGGCCGTCGATGGCGCAACCGTCGTGATCGACGGGGACCGCATAGCCCGGGTGTCCTCGGCCCCGCCGCCCGAAGATGTCGACACGGTGATCGATCTGGCCGGGCGGACCGTCATGCCGGGAATGTTCACGTGCCACTTCCACTCCACCTACCATGAGCTCGGCTCCAAGCCGAACACGCCGTATGGCGACGAGTATCCCCCGTCCTATCTCGCGCTGATCGCGGCGAAGAACCTCAAGGCAGCTCTCGACTGTGGATTCACGGGGGTGGTCGGCGCCGGGGGTTCGCACGACGTCGAGGCGGGAGTCCGGCAAGCCATCAATGATGGGCTCATCGCCGGGCCCCGTTTCTGGTCCTCATCCCGGGAGTTGTCGACGACGGGGCACAGCAACGATGGCGTGCCGTGGCATTGGGGAATGCCGGCTTCGGGGGCGGTGCACCTCTGTGATGGTGCCGATGGATTTCGTCTCGGCGTTCGAGAGGAGATCAAGCGGGGGGCCCAGGTGATCAAGCTGTTCGTGACCGGGGGGCACGGTACGACGGCGCCGAAGGACCGAATCGAAATGACGCGAGATGAGCTGGCCGCGGCAATTGACGCCGCCCACCAGCGCGGCGCGCTCATCCGCGGTCATTTGGTGAACAAGCCGGCGATCCTCATGGCCCTCGAGCTCGGCATCGACATCGTCGATCACTGCGACGCCATGGACGACGAGATCATCGCAGCACTGGTGGACACGGGTGCCACGGTGGTCCCTTCGCTCTATTTCCCTGAGCGTTTCCTCGAGACATATGGCTCCGGTCTCGGTTTCGCCGCCGAATCGATCAGTGCCGACCTGGAGCACATGTATTCCGTCATCCCGAAAGCCCAGGCCGCGGGGGTCCGGTTCGTCCTGGGCGACGACTACGGCGCCATGGGATTCCCCCATGGGGACTATGGGGGCGAATTCCGGCTCTACGTCGAGAAAGCCGGGATCACCCCTCTCGATCTCATCGGTTGGGCGACCCGAAACGGTGCGGAGCTGGTCGGGCGCAGCCATGACCTCGGCACCGTGGAGGCCGGAAAGCTGGCTGACCTCATTGTGGTCGACGGCGATCCGAGCGTCGATATCGGCGTGCTCGCCGATCGCCGGCCCGTGGCCGTGCTCAAGGGAGGGCAAGTGGTATCGGGATCGTTAGGAGAGTCGCTGTAGTTCCTCGTGCCCACTGTCCACGGTGCACCGGCGCATTCTGCGGTGCTGTGGATAGTGATCGGAGAGCGCCCGATGATTCGTGCTGTACTCGTCCCAAATCGCGACGTCCCCTTCCCGCCACCTCCAGCGAATCTGCAGGTTCGGGTCCTCCGCCCGAGCAGTGAGCCACGCCAGGAGCCACTCGCTCTCGGCCGGATGCATGCCCACGATCGATTCCATGAAATAGCCGCTCAGGTTCAAGACGGTGCGGCCTGTAACGGGATGATCACGCACGAGGGGATGCACGGCTCCGGGGAACGCCTTTCGTAATTCGGCAACGTCCAGGCTGCTGGCGCGGTGCAGGGCCGCCCAGAATTTCTCGCCGGGTGCGTGGCGTACCTGCAGGGGGGCGAGCGCTGCTTTCATTGTGGGAGACAGCCGGTCCCAGGCGCCGTAGAGGTCGGCCCACATGGTGTCGCCCCCGTAGCTCGGTATCACCAACGCCGTCAGAATGGCCACCTTCGGCGGGTCGTCGACCCATGTGATGTCCATGTGCCAGCCGTCGGCGTCGGGTGGGCTCTCCGCGGTGTCCTCGATCACGTGCAGATACTCGGTGCCACCGAAATGCTTGCTCACGGGGTAGACCGTCGGCGTCCCGAAGAGCCCCGCAAGTCTCCGGTGACCGTCGTCGCTCAGTCTCTGGTCCCGCATGAACACGACCTGGTGGGCCATGAGCGCGTCGCGGAGGAGCGCGAACGCAGAGTCGTCAATCGTTTCCAGATCGACGCCCTCGACAAGCGCCCCCAGTCTTCCCGTCAGTTTCTGGATCTCCATGCCTGTGATTTTACTACGCTAGCGAATAGTATGCCAGCGTGGATCCTCTGGCCATGTGGCTGACGCGCTTCTCCCGACTCAATTCGATGGCTCTCGAAGGCCACGCGGCCGGGTACGGCAGTACGAGTTCGGAGTCGGCGGTACTCGGTGCTCTCCTGCTGGGAGGTCCCGTGCTCAACCCTTCCGATCTCACCAAATTGGTCGTCCAATCGCCGGGTGGCCTCACCAAGACGCTCCGCCGACTTGAGGATGCGGGGCACATCAGGCGCCGACCCGATCCCGCCGATCGGCGTGCCCTGCTGGTGGTCCTCACCGAAAAGGGTCGGCGTGCCGCCGAACGGGCGGACGTCGAGCTGGACTCGTACTACGACGATCTCCTCGCCGGCTTGTCGGTCCCGGAGCGCTCGGAGCTGACCTTGCTGCTGCGCAAGGTGCTGGATCGACTGGAGATCGCGACCGGAATGACGAGAAGCGCCTGGCCTCCAGTGGGCACGTGACTGGGGTGGTGCCACGTCCATGCCGCCGGGGTGGCGAAGACGGCCCGGCGGCTCCGGATTCAGCGATAGAACTGCTGCCAGTTGGCGACCGAGGGGTAGCCCAGGCCGACGGGGCCCTGGCCGAACACACGGAGAACGTTCGAGGTCAGTTGGCTCATGAGCTGGGCCGGACAGTCCTGCTGGGTCGGTGGACAGGCTGCGAGCGAGGGGATCCACTCCGTCGTCCCGCTTTCGAAGACGCCCGCCTTGCTCGAAGGCATTGTGTAATAGGCGGTGTCCGCGAACGCGGAGCCGTGAGACTCCACCTCGACCGGCGAGTGGGCCAGGATCTCGACATCGGCGGGTCCGGGCGCTGAAGGCTTGTATTCCTGAAAGTCGTTCGAGAGTACATCGGGAATGGTCGCCCCACCACCCAGCCCGGTTCCCGCAAACAGCCACGAAGACGGGTCGGAGTCGACCAGGGGTGCCGCCGCCCCGTTGTTGAACCCGATGTAGTCGGCACCGAGGAGTTCGCTGGGCGACCAGCTCGCCGGTGGCTGAACCCACTCGTTCTGACTCACGTCAGCGTCGTCCGTGCCATAGAGGGGATCTTCCTGTGGGTCTCGGTAGTTGACCACCTGGCGGTCAGGTCCCAGCGGCGACGGCTGGAGGCGGACCTTGCGCAGAATGGCGCTGGCGCCGAAGAAGATGAGGTTGACACCTTTGGTCGCGGCGTGCACCGCCTCGTTACGCATGCTGAGCGACCACTCCTCGTCGTGGCCTGTCGAGATCAGGACTTTGTGGTCGGTCAGCGGTGCGGCCCCGGTGACGAGAGTGATGTCGGTCCAATAGGTCACATCGAGCCCCTCTCCTTCGGCCAGACGAGTGAGGGGATAGACGAGGCTCAAGTACGTTCCGGCACCATTGCCATAGCCATACGGTCGGTCGAAGGAGACGACGCGTGATCGGCTCGAGCACGGGTACACGTGGGGCGCGCACGGTGTCGCCCCTCCATACAGGTCGTACCCCCCGTAGGGATTGAAGACTTGTGTCGTCAGCACCCCGTCCATGATCACGTAGGTGGCTTGGCTCGCCGGGTCCCAGATCGTCAGAGGGACGTACGATTCTTGGCCCTGGCTGCCCACCAGTTTCAACAGATACTCCCCCTGGACCCACCGGGTGGTGATGGCAATGGAGAGAGAGGCTGGCCACGAGCACTGGACCATATTGATACCCGGCGTAACCGGACAGGGGGGTTGGGCGTGTCCCTTCAGCGTCTTCGAGTGCCATACCAGTCGTGCTCCCTTCCCCTGGTAATAACCCATCCGGAAGGCCTGGATCTGAAACGTGGGGGCCTGGGTGGAGACGTAGAGCGTCACTCTTTGGCCGACCTGCGCTTGGACGAGGTTCGCATATCCCATGATCCCCGTAGCCGTCTGCGGGGTCGTGATCTGCCAAACCGTTGTGCCCGGCCTCTCGTTTTCGTCGATGACCCACTTGCCCTCGGGCCCGTTCGGGCCGTTGAAGACGGAGGGAGTGGCTGTTCCGCCACCCCTTACGACTGCTGAAGCGCCAACCGGAGCCAGGCACAGCGCCCCGGCGAGTATCACGATTGCCAGCGCGCCCACCGACGTCAGTGTCCAGATCTCGCCATCGCGGGCCAACCCCCCCTTCGCCTTCACGTCGCAACGCTACAGTTGGACCCGGATATCTGGGGCAGTGCCAGGGAGCCATTCGATCAACGCCGAAGGGCGCCAGCGCGAGGGTACCGGCGATACGCACGGGAGCAACGTCATGAAGAGGAACGTATTCACGGTCGAACGAATGATCCGGGCCTCGCCTGAGGCAATTTTCGACGTTCTGGCCGATCCGGCGCAACACTCGCTGATCGACGGGTCCGGGATGGTCCAAGGTGTTGCCAAAGAAGGAGAACCCACCCGTCTCGCTCTCGGCGTCACGTTCGGCATGAGCATGAAGATGGGGATCAGCTATGCCACGGCCAGCACGGTGGTCGAGTTCGAAGAGAACCGTCGCATCGCGTGGCAGACCGGGCCGAAGGGAAAGCTCGAGCCTTACGTGGCCGGGCGGATCTGGAGGTACGAGCTCGAACCTCGCGACGGCGGCACCCTGGTGCGCGAGAGCTGGGACATCACCGGCGATCACCAGCGCTTCTTGTTGAGGCTCGGCGACATCTACTCGAAGAAGACCCGACGGGACATGGAGCTGACGTTGGCCCGGCTCGACACGTTGGTCACCGGCCGTTGACACTGTGGACGTGATGCAACCAGAACATGACCGGCTCGAGTTGCTGGAGGCGAACGCCATCGCCTGGACCAGCTTCGTGCGCCGCCACGCGCACGTGCAGCCGGTTGAGGTCGCCTTGCGCTGCGACGGCAGTGGGGTCACGTATGAGGAGTTCGACGCCCGCCTCGATCGGGTCGCGGCGGCGTTCTGCCGCCTTGGGGTCACCGTGGGCGGGCGGGTCGCGATCCTCATGGCCAATCGGACCGAGTACATCGAGGCGCTCGGAGGCATCATGCGTCTCGGGGCCATCGCGGTCCCCCTCAATTTCCGTCTGGTCGCAGCCGAGGTCGCCCATCTTCTGCACGACAGCGGGGCGACGCTGCTGGTCGTCGATGAGGAGAGAGCGGACACCGCAACCGAAGCGGTTGCCGCCACCGGAGGCGATGCACCGGTCGTCGTCGTGGGCGCACTTGCCGCGTCCGGGGCCGGCCACCGCTGGGCCGATATTTTGGACGATGCTCCCGACATGCCGCCACTTTCCTCGGACACCGTGGCGGCATGGGAGCCCGCAGCGCCGGCTGCCATCATGTACACATCGGGGACCACCGGACGGCCCAAGGGAGCGGTGCTCACCCATCTCAACCTCTTGATGGCGACCATGGCCTTCATGCGCACGACCCGCAGCCTGGGCAATGGCGGGACGTCTCTTTGCGCCGCACCGATATTCCATATCGCCGGCCTCGCCAAGGTGGTCCCCGCTCTCACTCTGGGCCAGACGGTCGTGTTGACGACCTCTCGTACGTTCGATCCGGCCGGGGTTCTCGATCTCCTCGAGTCGGAGCAGGTCACGGACATGTTCCTCGTGCCCACGCAGTGGCAAGCCATGTGCGATCTCCCTGACATTGCAAAGCGCAATCTCCACCTGCGCGCCGTGACATGGGGCGCGTCGCCCGCACTTCCGTCCACCATGGAGGCCATGGCGCGTTCTTTTCCCGACGTGCCGTTCACCGCGGTATTCGGGCAGACGGAGATGTCGCCGGTGACCTGCGTACTCGACGGGGAGGACGCGACCCGCAAGTTCGGCTCCGTCGGGCTGCCGGTGCCCGCCGTGGACATTCGCGTAGTGGACGAGGAGATGCGCGACGTCGAGAACGGCCAGGTGGGCGAGATCGTCTACCGGGGCCCCTCCATGATGGCGTGCTACTGGAACAATGCTCCGGCCACGGCCGAGGCCATGCGTGGGGGGTGGTTCCATTCCGGTGATCTCGTTCGCCAAGACGCCGAGGGTTTCGTCTTCGTCGTCGACCGCAAGAAGGACATGATCATCTCAGGGGGGGAGAACATCTACTCGACCGAAATCGAGGACGTGATCGACACCCACCCCAAGGTGCGCGAAGTGGCGGTCATCGGAGTGCCCCACCCGCGTTGGGTGGAGACTCCGTTGGCCGTCATTGTGCCGAGTGACCCGGACGACCCACCGACCGCGGACGACGTCGAGATGTGGTGTCGTGCCCGCCTTGCTTCCTACAAGAAGCCCGGCGCAATCCGGATCGTCGATGCGCTTCCGCGCAATGTGAGCGGAAAGGTCCTGAAGACGGACCTTCGCCGGCGGTTCGGAGGAGAGGTCCAGAAGACCGCGAGTCGGTAGGGTCGGCGGCCTCGTCGTCGCCTACTGGGTGGCCAGATCGACCCGGGACGACGCCACCGCACTGTGGGAGCCATCCCGATCCGACGACTCGACCACGACGAGGCGGACCACGGTCGGGGAGAGCTCGGCCCGTCCGTTCAGCCCAGGGTGAATGGGCCCGGCCGGTTGGAAGCCGATGGCAAACCCGGGAGTCCCGTAGGTGAGGGGCGTCGTCCGGGCGATCCGACCGCTTCCCACCGGGACGTCCCCATAGAACAGGTCCACAGTCCCACCGGGGCCGTCCCTCGTGAACACGACCCGCACCGTCACCGGTCCGGCGGGAAGGGTCACCTCCGCCGCCACAGTCGTGATCTGTGTCGCCACGAAGTTGTAGGTGAAGTGAAGCCGGCCGTTCTCGACGAAGAACACGTACCCACCGGCGTGACCTCCGTGGGCCGCGATGACGCCGGTAAATGGCCCCGCGGGGGGTACGAGGTCAGCCGCGATGACGAACGAACGATTCTTCAGGTTCGGGGCGATCGCTTCGGCCAGCGGCCCGACCTGACCGCGAAACTCGTAGCGCGACCGCCGGTATCGGGTGTCACCGAACACGCCCGGTTGATTGTTGAGTGGAAGCACCTGGTATTTCTCCGCCTCCGTCCACCAGAGCGCCTTGAGCTCTTCGAGAGTGGCGGGTTGTGTGAGAGCGAGGTCGTCCACTTCGGAGAAGTCCTGGGCCACGTGGTACAGCTCCCACACGTCCTCGTCGAACGGCCTGGTCGTGTCGGACCCGTCATACGCGATGAAGGGTGGAGTGTGAAAGACGACCGCCTTCCATCCCTCGTGGTAGAGCGCGCGCGACCCGAGCATCTCGTAGTACTGGGTCACGTGCGCGCTCGGCGCCCGTGGATCGTCGAGGGTGCGGGCGAAGCTCACTCCCTCGATGGGGGACTGCTCGACGCCGGCAATGGATGCGGGAGGCTCGATCCCGATGAGCTCGAGCAGCGTGGGCAGCAGATCGATGGCGTGGACGTACTGATGGCGCGTTCCGCCTGCTGTCCCGAGTCGCGCCGGCCAGTGAATGACGAGTGGGTCGGCCACTCCGCCTTCATGGGTGTCGCGTTTGAACCGCTTGAGGGGCGTGTTTCCGGCCCAGGCCCAGCCCCACGGATAATGGTTGTTGGCTCGGGGCGTGCCCAGATCGTCAATCCGTTTGAGATTCTCTTCCAGGCTCTCGGGGATGAAATTGAAGAAGTACTGCTCGTTGAAAGAGCCCTTGGCGCCGCCCTCGGCCGAAGCGCCGTTGTCGCTCATGACGATGACGATCGTATTGTCCGTCTCGCCGAGATTGTCAATGAAGTCGAGGACGCGCGCGACCTGGGCATCGGTATGGCTCAGGAATCCCGCGAACACCTCCATCATGCGAGAAGCGAGGCGCCGCTCGTCGGCGCTCAGCGTGTCCCAGGCGGGAACCCACGACGGTCGCTCGGAGAGCTTCGTCCCCTCCGGCAACAGGCCCGAGGCCGACTGGCGGTCGAAGACCTCGTCCCTCCACTGGTCCCACCCCTTGTCGAACTGCCCCCGATAGCGGTCGATGTTCTCCTGCGGAGCCTGGTGCGGTGCATGGCAGGCTCCGGGGGCGAACCACAGCAGGAACGGGGTGGAGGGCGACGCCCCCCGGAGGTCGGCGACATAGCGGATGGCATGGTCAGCCAAGTCCTCGGTGAGGTGGTATCCCTCCTCGGGGGTGCGGGGAGGTTCGATGGGCTGGTTGTCCACCACGAGTTCGGGGTGGTACTGGTCGGTCTCACCGCCCATGAACCCGTAATAGCGGTCGAAGCCCCGACCGAGCGGCCACTTGTCCCGAGGGCTCCCCGCCGCCATTTGGGTTCCCGGAGTGAGGTGCCACTTTCCCACGGCGAAGGTGGCGTAGCCCGCCAATCGCAGAATTTCGGAGAGGAAGCCGTTCTCCTTGGGGATGGTGGCGTTGTAGCCCGGGAATCCGGCGGCGAGCTCCACCACCCGAGCCATGCCGTTGGAGTGATGGTTCCGCCCGGTGAGCAGGCAGGCCCGTGTGGGGGAGCACAGCGCGGTGGTGTGGAAGTTGGCATAGCGACGTCCCTGCGACGCCAGGCGATCGAAGGTCGGCGTGGTGATGTCGGATCCGTAGGCGCCGATTTGGGCGTAGCCCACATCGTCGAGGAGCACGACGACCACATTGGGGGCGCCGGCGGGCGGCTCCGGGAGAGGCGGCCACCATCCCCGCGAGTCAGCGTACGTCCGTCCGATCTGCCCTTCGAATCTTTCGACCATGGTCGGGTCAGCGTAGAGGTATTCCCTACGGCCTTGGTACCTGCTGCGTGATGCAGTGGATGTTCCCGCCACCCAAGAGGATCTCCCGACCCGATACTCCGTCAATCCGGCGCCCGGGAAACTCGTTGGCGAGTAGGTCCCCCACCTCGTCGTCGTGACGCGGGTCGAGGTGCGGATAGACGACCGAGGTCGACGTGATCAAGAAGTTCACGTAGGAGCCCGCCAGGCGGTCTCCCGAGCGGCGGGCCTGCGCGTGCGGGTTGCCGGTGACGCCGGATGCCTCCTCCGACGTCATGAAGAGAGGCCCGGGTGAGGGGAGGAGCCCGACCTCCAGCTGACGCCCCTGCGCATCGGTCGCCGACTCGAGGACGCGTCGGGCCTGGCGCGAGATCTCTGTCTGCGGATCATCCGGCTTCTCGCTCCAGGTCAACAGGACCCGACCCGGTCGGGAAAAGCACGCCAGATTGTCGACGTGCCCGTCGGTCTCGTCTCCGAAGACGCCCCGGGGCACCCAGATCACCTTCTCGATCCCCAGGTAGGCCGCGAGAAGTCCCTCGATCTCTTTCCTGGTGAGATCCGGGTTCCGGTTGGGGTTCAGGAGGCATTCCTCGGTCGTGATGCACGTTCCCTGTCCATCGACGTGGATCGAGCCGCCTTCGAGCACCAACGGGGCCCGGTAACGGGATACCCGGTCGAGCTCGCAGATCTTCGCGGCCACGAGGTCGTCATTGGCCCACGGGTCGTAGAGGCCCCCGTCGAGGCCACCCCAGGCGTTGAATATCCAATCGACGCCGCGCCGCTCGCCGCGAGCCCGATTGACCACAAAGGTAGGGCCGGTATCGCGCACCCAGGCGTCATCGGTCGTCATCTCGACCACCGTGATCGATGGGGAGGATGCCGCCCGCGCCCGCTCCCATTGGCCCGATGAAGCGAGCATGGTCACCGGCTCGCTCTGCGCCACCGCTTCGGCTACCGCGGTAAAGGCCACCTGGGCCGGTCCAGCGTTCATCCGCCAGTTGTCCGGCCGTTCGGGCCACACCATGTAGCAGCGATCCTGAGGTTCCCACTCCGCCGGCATGTGGAACCCGTCCGTGTGCGGCGTTGAGTCGATCATGCGCAGGGACAAGTTCCTGGCTTCCTCTGTCGATCCGGTTCGGTGCACGGATCCTACCGTCGGAGGCGACGCCGTTAGTCTGTAATTACTCCCAAGGGCGTAGGGAGACGGATCGCTGGTCGAGGGACGTGGGAGCAAATGACGGACAAAGCGGTGGTGGCGGTGGTCCAACGGGCATTCGGCCTCGACCGCGACGAGAATCGCGAGGCGACGGTCGTCGCCGTCGAAGAGGCCATTGCCGAGGGGGCCGGCATCATCCTGCCCCCGGAGTTGTTCGAAGGGCGTTACTTTCCACAGAGGGAGGAACAGGAGTACTTCTCATGGGCCACGACTCCGGAGGACAATCCGGCCATCGCGGCTGTGCAGAAGGTCACCGCCGGCACGGGAGCGGTCGTGCCGGTCTCATTCTTCGAGGCGGCGCGCCCGGCCTATTTCAATTCGGTGGCCGTCATCGAAGATGGTGTCGTGCTCGGTGTGTACCGGAAGTCTCACATCCCGGACGGTCCCGGTTACGAGGAGAAGTTCTACTTCAACCCGGGGGACACGGGCTTTCGGACCTGGCCCACCCGCCACGGTCGGCTGGGCGTGGGGATCTGCTGGGATCAATGGTTCCCCGAGGCCGCAAGGGCCATGGCGCTGCAAGGTGCGGACGTGCTCCTTTACCCGACGGCGATCGGGAGCGAGGTGGGGAGCCAGGCGGGCAATGACACCTCGGACATGTGGCGGCGGGCCATGGAGGGCCACGCCGTCTGCAATCACGTGCCCGTCGTAGCAGCCAACCGGACCGGCACGGAAGGCGATCTTGCGTTCTACGGCTCGTCCTTTGTGGTGGACCACCGCGGGAGGCCACTGGCACAGGCGGGCCGGACGACCACAGAGACCATCTATGCCGAGCTGGACATCGCACGGGCGACGGCGGACCGTGCCGGATGGGGCCTCTTCCGCGATCGGCGCCCCGACCTCTACGCGGACCTGACCCGATTTTTTGCGTGAGGCCAGCCGCTACTGTCGCTGTGGCATGGGTGCAGCGAACTCCACTCCCGACCTCCTGATAGATGCCGCCGCCCGGCTCTTCGCCGAGCGCGGGGTGGACAATGTGTCGATCGCCGATATCGTCCGCTCAGCCGACCAACGAAACGCGTCGGCCGTGCACTATCACTTCGGGAGCCGGGACGACATACTTCTGGCCGTCCTCACCCGGCACGTGGGAGAGCTCGCACAGCGAAGACTCGCACTGCTCAAAGAGGCGCAAGCGCGGCCGCCGGGTGAGGTCCGACCGGCGGCGGAGGCCATTGTGCGCCCCATCACTGAGTTCGCCCAGGGCGGCTGGCGCCAGCGCGCGTACCTGCAGATCGGTTCGGACCTGGCCGGAGCGATCGACCGGGTCAGCCCGGAGGTTCGCGAGCTCCTGGGCCACACGGCCGGCGGGGAGGCCTGGGACCTGCTCCGGCAGCGGTGTCCCAAAATCCCCTCCGACCTGTGGCGGGCGCGCCGGGAGATCTGCATCGCGTTCATCGGCCGAGCCGCCGCCGACAGGGCCCGTGAACTGGGCCGAGGGGGCAAACGGCTCATTCTCTCCGACGACCGCTTCGTCGACAATTTGGTCGAAATGCTTCTCGGCGCCATGAGGGCACCGCACGGCGTCAACTGACAAGCTGGGACCATGGCACGTGACTATGACGTCCCCACCACGGACACCCTCGAGCGGATGTACGAGGATCTCAAGAACTGGGGCCGTTGGGGGGCCGACGACGAGCTCGGCGCGCTGAACCACATGACCGACGACCGCCGGAGACGCGCCGCGGCGCTCGTCGCCGTCGGCGAGTCGGTGAGCCTGGCGCATGACCTGGCCACGGAGCCGCTGCCCGAGAATCCGCGCGCGGTGGAGCATCACATGCTCGCCTCGGGCGATGCCCGGGATTCGAACGGGATCCCGGGCTATGAGGCGGCACGCGATTACCTGGCGCTCGACCTGCACGGCCTCTCGACGACCCACGTCGACGCCCTTTCGCACATGTTCGTGCGCGGGGAGATGTTCGGAGGCCGGCCGGCCAGCGACGTGCGCAGCGACGGGGCCCGTGCGAACACGGTGCTCTCGATGGCCGATGGTGTCGTGGGACGGGGCGTCCTCCTCGACATCCCCCGCGCCCTCGGGTCGGATTTTCTCGACTCGGGTGAGGTCGTCTCGGTCGCCGATCTCGAAACGGCCGAAACGGCCCAACATGTCCGGGTCGGTCCCGGCGACGTGCTGGTCGTGGCCTGGGGCCGGCAAGCGCGGCGCACGGCCAAGAACGCGTTCGACGGATTCTCCGGGCTGCATGCCGAGTGTCTCCCTTGGCTCCAGGAGCGCCAGGTGGCCGTCCTCGGAAGCGATGGGATATCCGACCCCATGCCATTCGTCGGCACGGAACAGTGGCCGTTCCCCGTGCATCAGATAGGGATCACCGCCATGGGCCTGCACCTGATCGACAATGTGGCCACGGCGCGGTTGAGCGAACGGTGCGCCGCGCTCGACCGCTGGGAGTTCCTCTTCACCATGGCGCCGCTCCGTATCGTCCGGGGCACGGGCTGCCCGGTGAATCCGCTGGCGGTCCTGTGAACGACGGGGAGGAGCTGCGGGCCCTGCTCCAACGCTATGCCCGGGCGGTCGACATTCGGGATATCGACGCCCTGACTGCCCTGTTCCATCCCGAGGCGGTGATCATCGGCTCGGGCGGGTCGCAGGCGTTGGACGAGTGGCTCGCCGCAATGCGGGCGCCCCGCGCCTTCCCGCAGAGCATGCACGTGATCGCGGACCCCCTCATTACCCCGGGCCACGACGGCGGATCGGCGGACCTCGACAGCTATGCGGTGGTGTTCCAGCTCAGCGATCCCGCCTCTGACGCCGCGGACTTGACGCTCGGGATCCGCTACCTCGATCACGCGGTGCGCCATGTTGGGTCGTGGGTCTTCCAGCGCAGGCAGGCCACGACCCTGTGGATGCGGTGACGTCGCGCGAGCTAGTGACGGGCGGTACGTAACAGACGACCCGGGCTGATGCCGGTGAGGGCACCATCGCGCACGGTGACCTGCCCGTTCACCAGGGTGGCCAGGAACCCTTGCGAGCGCTGCTCCAGCCGCCTCCCACCCCCGGGGAGATCGTCGACGAGCGTCGGCACGGCGGGACCGACCGTGGCGGGGTCGAAGACGTTGAGGTCGGCCACCATCCCCGGCCGCAGCAGGCCGCGATCGGAGAAACCCCAGGCCAGGGCGGGAGCCAGGGTGATCATCCGCACCGCCTCTTCGAGGGTGAACTCCTGGCGGTCCCGCACCCAGTAGCCCAGCAGGTGGGTGTGGATCGACGAGTCGGCGATCTGACTCAGATGGGCCCCGGAGTCCGAGAAGGTCATCACCGCCCGGGGGTGGCGCAATGCCCGCAGGAGCATCGCTTCGTCCTGGGGGTAAAGGCTGGGCTGGATGAACAACTGGTCCCCACCCGAACTGGCGCAAAGTGCGATCATGGCTTCCGCCGGGTGGACGCCGAGCCGGCGACCTTCGTCGGCGACAGAGGGATTGGGCGGCAGTCCGTGGCGGTAGATCCGGATGCCCTCGAAGTCGGGGGGCCGGGCCTGGGCGCCCAACCCTTTCCACTGCCCGTAGTCGGCCGAGACGGCGGCGTCGACGTAGGGCTGGCGCAGGTCGGGGTCGCGCAGCACGTGGACCTGTTCGGCCAGGGGGCGCGCCCGCAGCTCCCGCCACGACTCGATCAGGTCGAAGGGGAGGCGCGTCTTGAGCGAGAGCAACACCGAAATGCCCCGGCAGTGCGTCTGGGCTATGGCGCGGCCGCCGGCCGCGGCCACGTCGTCGAGGAAATCGAGGAGGTGACCGGCCTCCCGGGTGGCGACCAGGCCGAAGGTGAGGGGCACCCCGGTGGCGGCGGCCAGCTCCTTGAAACGGTCCAGGGTGCGCGCCCGGACGTCGGGGTCGGAGGCGAGCATCCCGCCGTCCACGCCCTCGAAAATGCCGCGTCCCGAAGAGCCCATGACCCCCACCAGCGCGACCACCTCCTCCCAGGAGGCCAGGCGGGACGCCACCGGCCGGTCGTCGGACGTCTGGTGATGCTCGACGCGCGAGGTGGAGAAGCCGATCGCGCCCGCCTCGAGGGCTTCGGACAACTGGCCCGCCATGAGGGCCAGGTCGTCGGGTGTGGCCTCCTGCTCGAACGCCCTTTCGCCCATCGCCCAGGTCCGCAGGGCCGAGTGCCCGATGTTGGCGGCGAAGTTGATGCCCTTGGCGAGGCGGTCGACGGCATCAAGATACTGCGGGAACGTCTCGAAGCTCCAGTCGATCCCCTCGGCCAGCGCGACGGGATCGATGTCCTCGGCCCGCTCGAGGTTGCGGACCACCAGGGCCCGTTCGTGAGAGCGGACCGGAGCGAGCGTGAAGCCGCAGTTGCCCATCACTGCGGACGTCACGCCGTGCCAGCACGAGCTGCTCCCCGATGCGTCCCAGAAGACCTGGGCGTCCATGTGGGTGTGCCCGTCGACGAAGCCCGGGGTGACGGCATGGCCATCGGCATCGATCTCTTCGACGCCGCGCTCGGTGATCTTCCCTACCGCGGCGATGCGCCCGTCGACCACGCCGACGTCGGCCCGGAACGATCCGAGCCCGGAACCGTCGACGACGGTCCCACCCCGGATCACGATGTCAAACGACATGCGACCCCCCCACCTCGGCGATTAATGGGCATATATTAGCGGGATGGCCACCTCGACCGAGATCCACGCCCGCCTGACCCGCCCGGTCATCGACATCGACGGGCACATGGCCGAGCATTTCCCGACCCTGGCGCCCTATTTCGAAGCGGAGGGACTCTCCTTCGACCATCCCTCGCTGCGCCAACTCCTCCCGGCGTACGGCGGGACGGACGCCTCGTGGTACGACCAGACGCCCGAGGAGCGGGCCGCGACGAGAACGCCTCGTGGTCCCTGGTGGAGTTCGCCCGCGGGTCGCACCATCGATCTGGCCACTGCACTCTTCCCCGAGCTCCTCTACGAACGGCTGGACGACATGGGCATCGACTTCAGCGTCATCTATCCCAGTTTGGGCCTGCTCTTCCTCCACGCCGACGACGAGACCTACCGGCGGGGTACGTGCCGGGCCCTCAACCGAGCGAACGCGCACACCTTCGCCCCGTTGGCCGACCGCCTGGCCCCGGTCGCCGCCATTCCGATGCACACCCCGGAGGAGGCGGTGGCCGAGCTCGACTTTGCCGTGAACGAGCTCGGCTTCAAGGCCGTCTTGTGCGCGGGCTATGTCCAGCGACCGTTCGCCGCCCTGGCCGGCAAGGACCCGGAGGTCTCCCGCTACGCCTACTGGCTCGACCAGTACGGCATCGACTCGGCGTACGACTATGACCCGGTGTGGGCCCGGGCCCAAGAGCTCGGCGTGTCGCTGGCCTTCCACTCCGGCTTCATCGGTCAGACGCCGTACCGGTCGATCTCGAGCTACGTCTACAACCACATCGCCATGCTGGCGGACGGCCAGCAGTCATTGGCCAAGTCCCTCTTCCTCGGTGGCGTCACGGAGCGGTTCCCGCAGATGAACTTCGCCTTTCTGGAGGGCGGCGTGGCCTGGGCCGCCTCCCTCTACTGCGACCTCATCGGCCACTGGGAGAAGCGCAACCTCGCCGCACTGCGCAGCAATCTCGACCCCGCCCTGATCGACCGGGAACTGATGGCCGACATGCTGGCGCGGTACGCGCCGGATGCCCCACCTGTCGGCAGCCCCCTCCTGCAGCGCCCGCCGGAGCCAACCGACATGCTCGACGAATGGTCGGCCTGCGGTATCGAGTCGGCATCCGACATAAAGGAGCGCTTCGTCGACCGCTTCTACTTCGGGTGCGAGGCGGACGACCCCTTGACCTCGATGGCGTTCAACACGAAGGTCAATCCGTTCGGTGCGGAGCTCAACGCCATGATGGGCTCGGACATAGCGCACTGGGACGTTCCCGACATGACCGAGGTCCTGGAGGAAGCCTGGGAGATGGTCGACCATGGGTGGATCGACGAGGACGCCTTCACGAAGTTCACCTTCAGCAACCCGTGTCGCTTCTACACCGGCACGAATCCCTCCTTTTTCAAGGGCACCGTTGTCGAGGCGGCGGTCGACGAGTTCCTGGCCCAGGGCTGACCATGTTCGACATGGTGCTGCGGGGGGGCACGGTCGTCGACGGTTCCGGGAGTCCGGCGGCGGTGGCGGACGTGGGTATCGTCGCTGACCGGATCGTCGCGGTCGGGTCACTCGATGAGCCTGCCAACAGAACGATCGACGTGGACGGATCCGTCGTCTGCCCGGGCTTCATCGACCTGCACACCCACTACGACGCCCAGTTGCTCTGGGACGACACCGCCAACCCGTCGTCACTCCATGGCGTGACGACGGTGATCGGGGGCAACTGCGGGTTCTCCATCGCCCCGCTGGCCCGCGGTGACGCCGACTACATCCGACGCATGATGGCGGTCGTCGAAGGGATCCCGCTGAGCGCGCTGGCGTCGTCGGGGCACTGGGACTGGACGTCCTTCTCCGAGTACCTGGCGCGGATCGACCGGGGCCTGGCGGTGAACGCCGGATTCATGGTGGGACATTCCGCCGTGCGCCGCGCCGTCATGGGTGATGACGCCACCCGGGCCGAGGCGAGCCCGGAGCAGCTGGCCGCCATGGTCGAGTTGGTCGGGGCGTCGCTGGCCGACGGGGGGCTGGGGTTCTCCTCCTCCCTCGGCGAGGGCCACACCGACGGCGACGGTCGGCCCGTCCCGTCGCGTGCCGCCGCCTTCGAGGAGTTCGTTTCGTTGGCCGGGTCGCTGCGCGGCCATCCGGGCACGACACTCGAGTTCATCCCGACCGTGGGACCGATTCCCGACGCACGCATGCAGCTGATGGCCGAGATGTCCCTGGCGGCTGACCGCCCGCTGAACTGGAACCTGCTCGGCAGCCTGGCCTCCGAGGAGATATTCGAGCAGCAACTCCGGGCCTCGGACGTGGCGGCCGAGCAGGGGGCCCATGTGATCGCCCTCGCGCTGCCCGATCTCATGCGGATGCGAGCCTCGACGCTGCTACCCGGGCTGCCGGGGTGGGGCGAGGTCGTCGGGAGTGACGCCGCCACCCGGCGCGCCACCGTGGCCGACCCCGACGCCAGAGCCCGCTTGCGAGAAGGGGCAGAACGGGCTTCCGAGCGGTCGCTCGGGGTCTTGGACGACTTCGGCCTGATGGAAGTCGGCGATCCGGGGTCCACCTGGGCCGGACGGTCGCTCGGCGAGATCGCCTCGGTTCGGGGCACCGACGTCATCGACGTCCTCCTCGACGTCGTCCTCGTCGAGGCGCTCACCCTCTACGTCGTTCTCCCGTCCCTCACTCCGTCGTTGGGCCGTAGCGACGAGGGGTGGCGAGCCCGGGTGGAAGTGTGGAAGGACCCCCGCGTGATGCTCGGTGGGTCCGACGCCGGCGCCCACCTCGACCTCATGTGCCATGCCAACTACCCGACGGTGGTGCTGGGCGAGGTGGTCCGTCGACGCGGCCTGCTCTCCCTCGAGCAGGCGGTCGAAATGATGACCGATCGGCCGGCGCGGCACTACGGCCTGGCCCGTCGCGGGCGGGTGGCGCCGGGCTGGTTCGCCGATCTCGTGGTCTTTGATCCCGACGAGGTGGGCAGCCGGGCCACCGAGTTACGGCGCGACCTGCCGGGAGGGGGTGAGCGGCTGTGCGCCGGTAGCCGGGGGATCGCCCACGTCTTCGTCGGCGGCCGCGAAGTGATCACCGACGGCGCCGACACCGGCGAACGCCCCGGCCGGGTGCTCCGCTCGGGTCAGGACACCGAAACCGTCACCTTGCGCGAGGTCAGGCGGTCGCGGCGCCGTCAATGACAAGGGTTGTACCGCTGATGGTGGCGGCGTCGTCGGACGCCAGGTACGCCACCGCGGCCGCAACCTCTGCCACGTCGATCAGACGGCCCATGGGCGAGGCCGACCGGGACAGCAACGCCATGTCGGCTCCGTCGGGGAGTTGGAAGCCGCGCAGGAACGGGGTGTCGACCGAGGCCGGGCACACTGCATTGACCCGTACTCCCTGGCCCGCCAACTCCAGCGCCATCGACTTGGTCAGCATGATGACCCCACCCTTGGAGGCACAGTAGGCGGCGTTGTACGGAGTGGCACGCAGGCCGGCGACCGAGGCCATGTTCACGATGACGCCGCGCCCGTCGAGCAGGGGGGGCAGCGCGGCCTGGGAGAGGAGGAACGTTCCGGTCAGGTTCACGTCGATCACCCGGCGCCACTCTTCGGGGGTCACCTCGCCGATCCGTCGTGAGAACCCGATGCCGGCCACGTTGGCCAACACGTGCAGTGACCCGTGCGCGGAGAGCACGGCGTCGACGGCAGCGGCGCACGAGCGCGGATCGCTGACGTCGCACACAATGCCGCGGTCCGTCTCGACGAGGTCGCTCCGTACCACGGTCGCTTCCTCTTGTTCCAGCCGGTCCGCCACCGCGGCGCCGATTCCACTGGCCGCACCCGATACCAATGCCACTCGCCCAACGAAGCGTCTCATTCTCCTGAACGTAGCTACAATTCGCCTTCCATGGCATCTTCAGGTGCACATCGTGTCGAAGTGCCCGATGAGATCGTCGCCCGCACCGACCTTGCGCGGTCGGGCTTCGCGTCGGCGTTCGAGGTACCTGTAGGAGTGAGGAAGTTCCTCACGCCCGAGCAGTGGGCTCGCGCCACGTTCGAAGGTGCTCCCGCTCTCCTGAGGGCGTTCCTGGTCATCGCGTGGAAGTACGGCCTGGGGCTGCGGCTCGGGCCGCGGACGTCGCCGGATCACGTGCAGGGCTGGCTGATCTCGACCTCGGGCCCCGGATCGATCACCCTCGAAGCACGCTCGCGGCTCATGGTCGCCCAGAACATTGTGGTCGTGCGCGACTCGACGGTCGTCCTGGTCACACTCGTGCAATTCATTCACCGTGCCGGGCGCGTCCAATGGGCCGTGGCCACTCCCGTCCACAACAGGGTGATCCCCTATCTGCTCGGGCGGGTCCGGAACTGAGGGACCGGTCGGCGTCGGAGCGCCGGCGGAGTCGATGGCGCGCATGACCTCGGATCAGGTCACCCCCGTCCCCATCGGGGAGCCCTTCCCCTGCGGCACCGGTTGGGACGGGGGCACCGGTACCACCTGGCGCTCCGACACCCGCAGGCACATCACTGCGATCTTGTTCACGCAGCGCCAGGCCGTCTCGCCTGCCGCGCCCCTCTGATCGAGCACTTCTGGGCCGGCGTCGACGCGGCCACTCGTTGTCGCCGCAGCCGGTGGCGCATCCGGGGGCACCGTTTGCGCCAGACTACGCGGGGTCCGCCACGGTTGGACGGCAAGGAGACGACTGATGATCAGCGAGGAGCAGCAGGCCGGGAACGCGATCCCTCCTCCACCTGCTGCGCACGCCATCGACCTGGTGAAGACCTACGGCACCGGCGACGCCGTGGTGCATGCTCTCAGCGGGGTCACCGTCGAGTTCGCGCGCGGGCGTTTCACCGCGGTCATGGGCCCGTCGGGATCGGGCAAGTCCACCCTGATGCACTGTATGGCCGGTCTGGATACGCCGACGTCGGGCCGCACGTTCGTGGGTGCCCGGGAGATCGGGCTCCTCGACGATGCCGGCCTCACCGAGATGCGGCGCAACCAGATCGGCTTCATCTTTCAATCGTTCAACCTCGTCCCCACGTTGACGGCCGGGGACAACATCACGCTCCCGTGCGAGCTCGCCAAGAAGAAGGTGGACCAGGCCTGGTTCGACTATCTGGTCGGCCAGCTCAGGATCGGCGACCGTCTCTCGCATCGCCCGAACGAGATGTCCGGTGGTCAGCAGCAACGTGTCGCCTGTGCACGCGCCCTGATCCAGCGTCCCGACCTTGTCTTCGCCGACGAGCCGACCGGCAATCTCGATTCCAACGCGTCGGGCGAGATGCTGGCCTTTCTCCGGCACTCGGTCACCGAGTTGCACCAGTCGATCGTGATGGTCACGCACGACGCCCGGGGCGCCGCCTACGCGGACCGGGTTGTGTTCCTGGCCGACGGGAACATCGTCGACGAGCTCCACTCGCCCACGGCGGACTCCGTTCTGGAGCGAATGAAGTTGCTGGGCGGCTGACATGTGGAAGGTCGTTCTGCAGGGGCTGCTCGCGCACAAACTTCGCCTGGCCCTGACCGCCCTGGCCATCGTGCTCGGCGTGACCTTCATCTCGGGCACCTTCGTGCTCACCGACACGTTGCACAACACCTTCACCACCCTTTTCGGGCGGGTGTACCAGAACGTCGATTTCGAGGTCCGGGGGACCGCCGCCCTCTCGGGCGGCAGCGGGAACACGGGGGCGGTCCGCAAAGCGATACCCCAGTCGATCGCGACCACGGTGCAGCACATTCGAGGCGTCGAGTACGCCGACGGGGTGGTGAACGGCTACGCCCAGTTCATCTCACCCGGCGGAAAGGCCATCAGCAACGGCGGAGCGCCCACCATCGGGACGTCCTATGACCAGAACGCGCAGCTCTCCGCGCTCCGGCTCTCCGAGGGTTCCGCGCCGACCTCATCGCACGATGTGGTGATGGACGCCGCCACGGCCCAGAAGTACCACTTCAAGGTGGGTGACCACGTGCGGGTGCTCCTGGTCGGGGCGCCGCGTACGTTCCGGATCAGCGGGATTGTCCGGTTCGGCACGGCCAGCAACCTGGCCGGCGCCACCATCGCCGCCTTCAACCTGCCCACGGCCCAGAAGATCTTCGGTGAGGTCGGGCACTACGACGCCGTGGACGTTCTGGTGGCGCCGGGAGCCAACAAGAAGAGCGTGCAGCACGCCATCGCGGCCGCCCTGCCCAAGGGCGTCGAGGTGGTGACGGGCCAGACGGTGGCCAACGAGCAGGCCAGCGACATCAATCAGGCGCTGTCGTTCTTCTCCACCGCGCTCTTGGTCTTCGCCTTCATCTCCCTCTTCGTCGGCGGGTTCACCATCTTCAACACCTTTTCGATCACGGTGGGGCAGCGCACGCGCGAGCTCGCCCTGCTGCGCATTGTGGGGGCCAGCCGCCGACAGGTCTTCCGTTCCGTTCTGGCCGAGGCGTTCGTGGTGGGCGCCCTCGCCTCTGTGGTCGGCTTGGGGCTCGGGGTTCTGGCGGCAGATGGTCTCGAGGCACTTCTCAAGGTGTTCGGCGTCACCCTGCCGTCGGGAGCGCTGGTATTCGAGGGGCGCACGGTCATCGTCGGCCTGGTGGTGGGGATCGGCGTGACCGTCGTCTCGGCCATCAGCCCGGCCCGCCGGGCGGTGCGGGTTCCGCCGGTTGCTGCGCTGGCCGATTACCACGCGGACCACCAGGAGTCGTCGCGCCGCCGGATCGTCATCGGCACGGTCATCGAGGTGGTCGGCGTCGCCGTGCTCGTCTTCGGGTTGTCGAAGCCGGCGATCCAACTCGTCGGTCTGGGGGCTTTCGCGGTGTTTATCGGCATCGGGATGCTGGCCCCGGTCGTGGCCCGGCCGATGGCGAGCGTGATCGGTCGCCCCCTCGCCCGCCTGTTCGGTATTTCGGGGAAGCTGGGCCGGGAGAATTCGATGCGCAGCCCCCGGCGGACCGCCCAGACCGCCTCCGCGCTCCTGGTCGGCATCGCGCTGGTGTCCACCATCGCCGTGTTTGGTGCCTCGGTTTCGAAATCGGTCACCGCCAGCGTCGACAATGCGATCAACGCCGACTACATCATCACCAGTTCCGCCGTGGGCGGCGCCGGAGGGTTCAGCGGCGCGGTGCCGTCGGCAGCCGGGAAGGTGGCGGGCGTCACCGCCGTATCGACGGTGTACGAGGGCGCCTTCGATTTCAGGCACTCGCTGTCCAACCTCACCGCCGTATCCACCGACGAGCTGCCCCGCACGGTCATTCTCCACATGAAGAGTGGCCATGGCACATCGTCGCTGGTGGCCGGACAGATGCTCATCGATACGAATACCGCGACCTCCAAGCACCTCTCGGTCGGATCCGTCGTGCCGGTCACGTTCGCGCAGACGGGGCACTCGACGATCCGAATCGGAGGGATCTTCCAGCCGAACGCGTTGCTCGGGAGCTATGTGGTGGGCGACGGGTACTTCCTGGCCCATTTCGACAATCCGCTTCCCGTCGCCGTGCTGCTGGCGACCGCCCAGACGGGGCATGCCACCGCCACGGCGATCCACACCGGTCTTCGTGCGTATCCAGGTTTGAAGATCCAGACCAGAGCCGCTTTCCAAAAATCACAGCAGTCACAAGTCGATCAGCTGCTCGGCCTGGTCTACGCGTTGCTGGCCCTGGCCGTGATCATCGCCCTCATCGGTATCGTCAACACGCTGATGCTCTCGGTCTTCGAGCGCACGCACGAGATCGGCCTGCTCAGAGCGGTGGGGATGAAGCGTCGCCAGGTACGGGTGATGATCCGCTCCGAATCGGTCATCCTGGCCGTGTTCGGCGCCATCATCGGCATCATTGTGGGGACCGCGCTCGGTGCTGCGTTCTCGGCGTCCTTGAAACAGCAGGGCATCACCGACGTCGTCATTCCGGGATCGAGCCTGGTGATCTTCCTCGTCCTCTCGGTTGTCCTCGGCCTCGGCGCCGCCAGCTGGCCCGCTCGCCGAGCGGCAAAGCTCGACGTCCTCAGAGCGATCGCCACCGACTGATCGGTACGACGCCGCTCACGGTGCGCAATCCGGGCAGGTCCCGAGGAGCCCTGGTCAGTCCAGCGAGAACCCGAGAGCGACCGCCGCCTCGGAGGGCGGCCGTCCGGCCCAGTAGCGCGCGTAGTTGACCGACGAGGACAGCGAACGCGTCTCGACCTGGTCCAGGTACAGGTGGCCCGAGAGGTGATCGAGCTCGTGCTGGACGATGCGCGCCGCCCAACCCGTAAAGACGCGAACGAGGGGTTGGCCGTCGGCATCGAGCGCCTCCACCCGGACGGCACGGTGGCGGGCCACGACGCCCATCAGCCCGGGGACGCTGAGGCACCCCTCGAAGAAGCTGACCCGGTCGGCACCCGGGTCGATCGGATGCGCCACGGGGTTGACCAAGACCGTGAAGGCCAGCGCGCTGCGCTCGCGCGCGGCGCGCTCCTCTTCGGTCAACTGGCCCCAGCGCTCGGGGCCGTCCGCCAGGACGGCGAGTTGGATGCCTCTCCCGACCTGCGGGGCCGCCAGCCCCACCCCGGGTGCGGCCTCCATGGTCGCCCGCATCTGGCCGATCAGTCGCTGCATCTCGTCGGAAGCGAGGTCGGCCGGGTCGATCGGATCGGCCGGACGGCGCAGGATCGGGTCTCCACATTCGACGATGGTGAGCAGATCGGTTGCACCCACCGCGACATGGTACCGGCAAGGTCGGCCCGCTCGACGAACGCGGGCCCGATGAGCGATCGCCTGGTGGCGGCGGGGAGCGCACGATCGACGGGTCCGCGGGTCTCAGTAACATCGGGTCGTGCCGCCTCCCCACGTCGACGTGCTCTTGGTCGTCGGGCCGGACCCGGCGCCGCACATCCTCACGGCCCGGGCGACGCGCGTCGTGCGCATCCCCACCGGCTCGACCTCACCTTCCCTCATCGCCGAATTGCGGGTCAGCATCCCCCGGCTCGTGGGGGTCACGGGCGAGGTCGCCGCGAGCCGCGCCATCGCGTTGGCGGTGCACCAGGCGGGCCTGCCGACGGTCCTGTTCACCGACAGCGTGGTCGCTCCGATCGACGGGGTGGAAGTGTGCCCGATCGCGGACTCCGGGCCGCCGATGGACGTGGTCGACAGCGTGATCGACCTCATCGGCCACACGCCCATGGTCCGCCTCGACCGCATCGGGCGCGACCTGCCCTGCCACCTCCTGGCCAAGCTCGAGTACTTCAACCCCGGGGGCAGCGTGAAGGACCGGCCCGCGAGAGAGATGCTCAATGCGGCCGAGTCCGAGGGGTTGCTCAGGCGCGGCAGCACCATCGTCGAGCCGACATCGGGCAACACCGGGGTGGCCCTGGCCATGGTGGCCGCCCAACGCGGGTACCACTGCATCTTCACCATGCCCGACAAGATCGCCGAGGAGAAGCGCCAACTCCTGCGGGCGTACGGTGCCAAGGTGGTGATGTGCCCCACGGCGGTGCCACCCGAGCATCCCGATTCGTACTACTCGGTGGCCAATCAGATCACCGCGTCCACACCAGGGGCCTTCCAGCCGAATCAGTATCACAACCCGGAAAATCCGAGGTCCCACGAGATCGGGACCGGCCCCGAAATCTGGCGGCAGACGGCCGGTCGCATCACGCATTTCGTGGCGGGGGTGGGCACGGGCGGCACGATCAGCGGGGTCGGGCGTTACCTCAAATCCCAGAACCCCTCCATCGAGGTGATCGCCGCCGATCCCGAGGGATCCATCTATTCGGGCGGGGGAGGCCGGCCCTATCTGGTCGAGGGCATTGGCGAGGACTTCTGGCCCACCACCTATGACGCCGCGGTGGTCGACCGCGTGGTGCCCGTGTCCGATCAGGACTCGTTTCGCACGGCGCGCCGGGTCACCAGGGAGGAGGGGATCCTGGTCGGAGGATCGACCGGCACGGCGATGTGGGCCGCCCTCGAGGTCGGGCGGGACCTCGGCCCCGAGGACGTGGTGGTCGTCCTCATACCGGATTCTGGCCGCGGCTACCTCTCCAAGCTCTACGACGACGACTGGATGACCGATCACGGGTTCTTGCGGGCACGGGGCGAGACAGTGGAGGCGGTACTGGCCGGCAAGGGCGACCGTCTGCCACCGCTGGTGCACGTCCACCCCGATGAGACGGTGCGCACGGCCATCGCCATCCTCGAGGAGTACGGCGTCTCCCAGGTGCCGGTCGTCAAGGCCGAGCCTCCACTGGCGCTGGCCGAGGTGGTGGGGTCGGTGACGGACCGCCTGTTGCTCGAGCGCACCCTGCACCACCCGGAGGTCTTCGATCAGCCGGTGGAGTCCGTGATGGAGGCGCCGCTCGCCACCATCGGCCAGGGCGAGACCATCGATCAGGTGGCGGATCGCCTGGCGGGGTCCCCGGCGGTGCTGGTGCTCGACGGTGGGCATCCCGTCGGCATCGTCACCCGATCGGATGTCCTGTCGTTCCTGGAACGGTCCTGATGGAGCGTGAGCCATCGGAGGGTCCGGCCTTCGAGACGCTGGCCATCCACGGCGGCCAGGCGCCGGACCCCGCGACCGGTGCGGTCATCACCCCGATCTATCAGACCTCGACGTTCGCCCAGTCCAGCGTCGGGCAGCATCAGGGCTACGACTACAGCCGGTCGGGCAATCCGACCCGGACCGCCCTCGAGGACTGCCTGGCCGGATTGGAAGGGGCGGCGCACGGGAGCGCTTTCGCCAGCGGTCTGGCCGCGGAGGACGCCGTCCTGCGGCTGCTCGATCCCGGTGACCACGTGCTCATCGGCAACGACTTCTACGGCGGCACCTACCGACTGCTCTCCCAGGTGCACACGCGGGTCGGGCTCGGCTGCACCCCGGTGGCGCTGACGGAGTCAGACCTCCTGGCGGCGTGGCAGCCCAGCACCCGCATGGTGTGGGTGGAGACACCTTCGAACCCCCTCCTGCGTATCGCCGACATCGCGGCCCTGGCGGAGCTCGCCCATGCGCGCGATGCCCTGCTGGTGGTCGACAACACCTTCGCCACGCCGTACCTGCAGCGCCCCCTCGGGCGGGGGGCCGACGTGGTGATCCACTCGACGACGAAATACCTGGGCGGGCACAGCGACGTGGTCGGGGGCTTCGTCGCCACGTCCGATGACGGTCTGGCCGAACGGATCGCCTTTCTCCAGAACGCCACCGGAGCGGTCCCGGGTCCTTTCGACTGCTTCCTCGTCCTACGCGGCGTGAAGACGCTCGCCGTCCGCATGGACCGTCACTGCGACAACGCCGCTCAGGTGGCCGAAATGCTGGCGGGGCACCCCATGGTCGACCGGGTGTACTACCCCGGACTCCCGGGGCACGGGGGCCACGACACGGCGCGGGAACAGATGCGGCGTTTCGGGGGGATGGTCTCCTTCACCGTGCGCGGCGGGGAGTCGCGGGCATTGGCCGTCGCCAAGTCCACGACGGTGTTCACCCTGGCCGAGTCCCTCGGGGCCGTCGAGTCGCTCATTGAGCACCCGGCCCGCATGACCCATGCCTCACTCTCCGGTTCGAGCCTGGCGATCGATCCCGCACTGCTTCGCCTTTCGGTCGGCATCGAGAACATCGACGACCTTCTGGGCGACCTGCGGGCGGCACTCGACAACGCCTGTGCCAACTGATCCGGGGGCGTGACCGCGGGCCGGGTGTGCGGGACCGGCCTCAGCCTCCGACCGACGTCACCCACGCCTGGGCGACCGCCGGCGGCTGCTCCTGCTTGGCGGTGACGTCCAGGTTGAGCTTGGAAATGGCGACCGTGGTCAGCTTGGCGTCGATGGCGTTGAGAATTTTGGCCACGCCCGGGGTGTCCACCGACGTGCGGATGACGGGGACGATGTAGTCGGCCCCTTCGAGGTGCTTGTTGTCGGTCAGCGCGACGAAGTTGTTGGAGACCACATTGCCGTCACTCGAGAACAATTCGACCACCTGGACCTCGCCGTTCTTGAGGGCGGCGACGCTCAGCGGGCCGGCTTCGTCGAGGCTCTTGAATCCGGCGAAGGTGAGGCCGTAGACCTTCTGCAGGCCGAGTTCACACCCTGCGTTCGTCGGGCACTCGGGAGGTCCGCCGAGTGTGAGCTTCTTCGCATAGGGCTTCAAGCTGGAAATGGTGGTCAAGTGGTACTTCTTCGCCGTGGCCTTGGTGACGGCGAACACGTTGGTGTCCAACGCTTTGGAGGCGGGGAGCACGGTCACCCCGAACGACGCCAGCGCCTTCTGGTCGGCGGGAATGGCGGTGGCGATGTTGTTCCCGGCCGCCGGCGTTTTCCCGTTGTTGAGGAAGTCGAGCAACGACGCCGCGTAGTCCGGCTCGAGATTGATCTGGCCCTTCTCAATGGCCGGGACGACGATGGAGCGCGTGCCCAGGCTGGGCTCCACGGTGACCGTGTACCCGGCTTTGGTCAGAACGTCGGACCAGATGTTGGAGACGATGGCCTGTTCCTCGAAGTTGGTCGAGCCGATGATGATGGCGGGCTTGGCGCTCGAGGCGCGGACGGAGGCGAAGGCGGCGACACCGGGCAACGCCATGGCGAGAGCCAAGGAGCCGATCACGCCGAGAAGGAGGGAACGCTTGAATCGCATGGACCATTACCTTTTCCAGTAGAGAGGGGCTGAACCACATTCCCCTCGGCGTAACGCTGCCGATCTGTCACACAATCGTAGAGTGCCGGAAATATTGACTTATCCCATCGGGTTTGTCAATTAAGGGAAGTCCGGCGTCTCAGGCGAAGCCGGTCCGGGCACCGAGGAGGCGTGCGCGCACGCGACGTCGCAGGGGGAGCGGCGTGACGACCCGAGTGAGAAGGCCGAGAACGCCGGCCACCATTGCGGCCATGACGGCCACCAGAATGGCACCGCTGAATGCCACCACCGTGTTGTTGGTGTTGAGGCCGCTGATCACGTAGGTACCCAGGTCGCTAAAGCTGACATATGCCGCCAGCGTGGAGGTCGCCACCACTTCGATGGCCGCGGTCCGGACCCCCGCCATCACGAACGGGGCGGCGAGCGGTGCCTCCACGCGTCGCAGGACCTGCGAGCCGGTGAGTCCCATCGCCTTGGCCGCGTCGCGCACATCGGCGTCGACCTCCCGCATCCCGACGTAGGTGTTGGTGAGGATGGGCGGGATGGCCAGCGCAGTGAGGGCCAACCAGGACGCAAGGAATCCGTTCCACTTGAGCGAGATCGCCGGCTGAATCGCCAACAAGGTGAGGAGGGCCAGGGTGGGCACGGCCCGGAAGGCGTTGGCGGCATTGACCGCCACCAGTCCGCCCCGGCCCGTATGGCCGAGGATGACCCCGAGTCCACCCCCGAGGGCCAAGGCGGTCGTCACCACGGTCGCGGAGAGCTCGAGTTGATGCCAGAACAGCTGGGGGATCCCCTGAGAACCGGTCCAGTTCGCCGACGTGGTGAACCAGTCGAACACCTGCGCCCAGAAGTGCACGTCAGTTCGCTCCCTTGCCCGGTTTCCGGGAGCGGGACCACGGCACGGCCAGGCGTTGGGCGCCGACGAGGAGGAGGTCGAACACCGCCGCCAGCGCAATGGAGAAGACGAGTCCGACGATGATCGGTGTGTTGTAGCCGATGGTGAAGCCGTAGGTGATCTGCTGTCCCAGCCCGCCGAGTCCGATGAGTGCGGTGACGGTGACCAGCCCGATGACGGTCGCCATGGCCACCCGGAGCCCAGCGAAGACGTAGGGCAGGGCGAGGGGGAGATCGACCCGCACGAGTGCCGCGGTCGGCGAGTAACCGAGGGCGATCGCCGCCTCCCGGGCGTCAGCCGGGACGGCTTCGAGGCCGGCCACCGTATTCCAGATCAGGATGAGCAAGGTGTAACCGACCAGCGCGATCTCGGCCGTCTTGTAGGACCCGGGTGGGACGAACCCGGTGACGGGCCCGAGGATGGCGAAGAGGGCCAGCGACGGAATGATGTAGAGGGTGCTGGCCACGGCGAACACCGGGGTCCGCACCAGCCTGAAGCGCCACGCCAGAACGGACAGCGGGATGGAGATGGCGGTCCCGATGGCCACTGCAATCAGGCTGAGCTCTATGTGCTGCACCAGATCGCCCTGAATCTGGCTCCACTGGCTGGTGACATAGCTCCACCGGAAGAACGGGTTGGTCCCGAGCGGCACGGCACGACGTTACCGGCGGCCTGCACCTCGTCGCACCCAGCGGGAGGGTGCCCCCTCGTGCATCTGATTACGCTGATTGCCGATGATCTCGCTCGAACGGGTGGAGAAACGCTATGGCGACGGCACCGTCGCCGTCGCCGAGTTGAGCTTCACCGTGCCCGACGGAGAGCTCTGCGTTCTGGTCGGCCCTTCGGGCTGCGGCAAGACGACCACCCTGCGGATGATCAACCGGCTCATTGAGCCGTCGAGTGGCCGGATCCTCTTCGACGGGACCGATGTCCTGAAGATGGACCCGGTGGAGCTGCGGCGCGGGATCGGCTACGTGATCCAGCAGGGCGGTCTGTTTCCCCACCGGCGCGTGGCCGACAACGTCGCCACGGTTCCCCGCCTCCTCGGATGGGACAAGGCCCGGATCGGAGCCCGAGTGCACGAGCTGCTCGAGCTCGTCGGACTCGACCCCGCACAGTACGCCCGTCGATTTCCCCACGAGCTGTCGGGCGGCGAGCGCCAACGCGTCGGGGTGGCGCGGGCACTCGGCGGGGATCCGCCGGTGCTCCTCATGGACGAACCCTTCGGCGCCGTCGACCCGGTGACCCGTCAGCGCCTCCAGCAACAGTTCATCGAGCTGCAGGCGGAGCTCAAGAAGACCATCGTCTTCGTGACCCACGACATCGAGGAAGCCGCAACCCTGGGCGACCGGATCGCCGTCCTTTCCAAAGGCGGCGTCCTCGAGCAGTACGACACCCCGGCCGAGGTGCTCGGCCGACCGGCCACGGGATTCGTGGCCGATTTCGTCGGAGCGGATAGAGGAGTGCGGCGTCTGGCCGTCATGCACATCGAACCCGACGACCTGTTCCGACCACCTGAGGTCGACCCCGCGCTGTCGCTGCCCGATGCCCGGGCCGCCGTCGCCGGATCGGACAGTAGATGGGCGGTGGTGGTCGACGGCGACCGGCGTCTGCACGGTTGGATCGACCTCCAACCGGGCCCTGACGGCCCGATCGCCGAGCACCTCGTCCCCTTCGAGGTCCAACTCCCACTCGGCACTTCCCTCCGGGCCGCCTTCGGGGAGATGCTCCAGCACGACGTGCGCTGGATCCCCGTGGTCGAGGGGTCGCGTTACCTGGGGGTGGTGACACCCAACCGCCTCCACGCGGCGATGCGCCGATCGGTCGGAGGCCACCCCGTCGAGGGGTGAATCCTTCCCGGGGCGCGCTAGCCGGGCGAGCTTCCGGTGGCGACGTCGACGTCGGCCATGTGGCAGTACTGCGACCACGAGCCCGGGTAGAGCCGTCCCGGGGCGAAACCGGCGAGCTCCAGCGCGAGCAGGTTGTGGCAGGCGGTCACGCCGGAGCCGCAGTACGAGACCACTGAGCTCCCCTCGACGACTCCCGCCTGTTCGAACCGGCGGCGAAGCTCGTCGGCGGGCAGGAAGGTGCCGTCGGGGGCGAGGTTCTCGCGGCACGGCAGATTCGAGGCCCCGGGAATGTGTCCGGGGCGCGCGTCGATGGGATCCTGCGCGCCCTGGTAGCGCTCCCGATCGCGCGCGTCAATGACGATGTTCCCCCGATCGGCGGCGTCCGCCGCTCCGGCGAGCTTCCCCGCCGGCCACGGTCGAGTGGTGAACGCGGCCGGGCGGAGATCTGCGGGCCCGGAGTCCCTCTCGAGGGGGCCCCGATAGGCCGTCACGCCACCGTCGAGAAGAGCGGCCTCATGGCCGGTGGCACGGAGCATCCACACCAGACGTGCCGCGATGACGCCGCCGGCATCGTCGTAGGCGATGACGACCGTGTCATCGCCGATCCCGCTGCGCGCCATCCCCTCGGCGAACGTCTCGGGTTCGGGGAGAGGATGGCGGCCAACGGGCGCCCCGCCTTCGCCGGACAGCCAGCGCTCCAGATCGACGAATACGGCTCCAGGGAGGTGGCCGCCTTCATAGGCGGCGCGACCCGAGCGGCCGTCCAGGTACCACCGCACGTCGGCCAGGGCGACATTGGCGTCAGCGCCATGTCGGTCCAACCACGCCGGGTTGACCACCGGTGCGATCACGAGTCCGAGCTCACCGGAGACGATCTCGTCGGGGTCGTCGTGACCGTGGCGCCGGGCGGCAATGCGAACAGCGACGACGGGGGCGATGTCGAGAACTTCTCGATCTCGAAACTGACGGAGTGGGAGGCGACGTTCACATAGCCCAGGATGCCTTGGGCGGTGGTGCAGATGGTGCTCGTCCCGGCCACGCCGGGGGCAACGAGGTCGACGCAGGTCATGGCGAACCCGTTCACCGTCATGGTCGAAGTCGAGACCTTGTCGCCGGCCAGCCCGGCGGCGAGCGCGAACTCTCTGAGGAAGCTGACCCAGTGCGACGGGGTGTAGAAGTCGAAGATCTTGTTCTCGGTGGCTGCATCGGTGGTGCCCAACTTCTGGCAGGTCCACCGGGTGCCCGACCCGCTCAGGGAACAGGCGAACTCGCCGGAGGAGTTCACGACAATGTGCACGGGGGTCGTGTCACCGGTGCCGCCCGAGGGCGTGTCGTCGAACGCCACCCCCGTCGGCGGTCGCACCGCATACACAATGGTGGCCGGAGCGCTGCCCGTGGTGACGTAGGTGGCCTCGAAGGCTGTGGCCGTGCCGGACTGCAGCGTGGTGCTGAAGGAGTCGATGGTCGCCTTGTTGCCCCGAATGTCGTCGACGGCGTTCCCCACCTTGGCGATGGCGCTGCAGGCGCCGAGTCCGAACGCGGCCACCATGATGACGACGACCGTGACGGCCGCTTTCTGCAGGGCTCCGGGTTTCCCGAGGAGTCCCTCGCCCACCGAGGATCGGGTGGTGCGTATCGCCATTGCTCTGCCTCCCGCCGGTTCACCATCTCGAGGGTCGGACCCCGCCATCTTTGCCGCCGAGGAGTCCGGCGCAGCATGAGAATACGGCGGAGTGACCACGAAGGTGCGATCGTGGCGGCCGTCGTACCGCGCCGCGGTGGAGTCGGCCGACGGGCCTCACCTTCGCCCCAGCAAACGTTCGTGCGAGCGGTACGACGGGCGCGGTACCCGATCGTGTCGGCGTCACTGATCAAACTGATCGAACCGATCGAACGCATTGTGGACGGGCTCGGACTCGACGCTCTCCCAAAATCCGCGCGCCGATCTTTTGGTGCGACTACGGTCACTACGCGGAGTGAGGTACGGCGCGATCAATCGTTCGCTTGAACGCGGCTTCCGCGGATCGCACTAGTTTCACTGCACATGCAGTTTCGAATTGCCACACGCGGTATTCGGATCGACACTGAGTTGGCCCACACAGAGCACTGATGCATCGTTAGTCATTCGCACACATGAACACACTCCTCCCGGCGCCCGAGCGCACCATCACGTCGACTCCTCTCACGCTGCCCCGCACCGAAACGGTCCTGGGACAGGCGGCCGACGAGAATTTTCCGGTGGCGTTGCGAGTTCTCCCCCGCGCGGTCAGGGGTCACCTCCTGGCGGTCTACGGGTTCGCCCGCCTCGCCGACGACATCGGTGACGAGGCGGAGGGCGACCGGCTGGAGCTCCTGGACTGGCTCGCGGCGGAGCTCGACCGTGCCTCCCGGGGCGTCGCGACGCATCCGCTGCTGGCCAGGTTGACACCGACCATCCGGCAGTTCGATCTTCCCCTGGACCCGTTTCTGCGCCTGATCGAGGCGAACCGGCGGGACCAGGTCGTGCGGCGGTATCAGACATTCGACGATCTGATCGGCTATTGCATGCTGTCGGCCGCACCGGTGGGGGAGCTCGTCCTCCGGATTTTCGAGGTGAGCTCGCCCGACCGCATCGCGCTCTCCGATGACGTCTGTAGCGGCTTGCAGATCGTCGAGCACATCCAGGACGTGGCCGAGGACATCGCCAGCGACCGGGTGTACCTGCCCCAGAGCGATCTCCGTTCGCTCGGCTGTACCGAGGCGGAGCTACGGGCGCCGCGGACCAGCCCGGCGCTCCGTGCGGTGCTGCGCTACGAGGCGGGTCGGGCGCGCCGCCTGCTGAGCTCGGTCGTCCCCCTGGCCCGGCAGCTCCCCTTCCAACCCCGGATCGCCGTGTGCGGCTTCGCGGCGGGCGGGGTGGCCGCGCTCGACGCCATCGAGGCGGCCGGCTATGAGGTGCTGGCAGGGCGCTGCCGGCCCCGGCCGCTCCGCGTGGCCTTGCACCTGGGACGGGCCGGGTTGGCCGCCTCTCGGGGGAGGGCCCGATGAACACGGAGACCGCCTACCGGGCCTGCGAGGAGATCACCCGGCGTGAGGCCAAGAACTTCGGGTATGGGATCCGGCTGCTGCGGCCGCCGGAGCGCCAGGCCCTCTCGTCCGTGTACGCCCTCGCAAGGCGCATCGATGACATCGGCGACGGCACGGCGCCTCCGGCGCAGAAGCTCGTCGAATTGGCCCAGGTTCGTGACAGCCTCCACCCGATCCCGGAGGACACGGAGGATCCCGTGTTGGTGGCCGTGGCCGCCGCCACGCGCCAGTACCAGCTGCCACTGGGTGCTTTCGACGAGCTGATCGACGGATGCGAGCGGGACGTGCGTGGGACCTCCTACGCCACGTTCGACGACCTCGTGGTCTACTGCCGGCTGGTCGCAGGGTCCATCGGGCGCCTCTCGCTCGCAGTGTTCGGCACGACCGACCCCAGAGCGGTCGAGTTGGCCGACGACCTCGGGGTCGCGCTCCAGCTCACCAACATTCTGCGCGACGTCCTCGAGGATCGCGGCAACGGGCGGGTCTACCTGCCGGCAGCGGACGCCGCGGCCGTCGGTTGCCCGGCCGATCTGTCGGGCAGCGCTCCGATCCTGGCCGAGCTGGTGGCGTTCGAGTGCGCCCGCGTGCACGAGTGGTTCGAGCGGGGGCTTCAGCTTCTCCCTCTTCTCAATCACCGGAGCCGTGCGTGTGTCGGCGCGATGGCCGGTATCTACCACCGCCTGCTCATCCACATCGAGCGGGATCCGATGGCCGTGACCCAGCGCCGGCTCTCGCTGCCTGCGGCGGAAAAGGTGTGGATCGCCGGCAAGTGCATCGTCGGGGCCCGGGTGTGAGCCCGCCCCGGGTGGTCGTGATCGGTGGCGGCCTGTCCGGCATCAGCGCGGCCCTCACCCTGGCGGACGCCGGATCCGAGGTCACGCTGCTCGAGCGGCGGCAGAGGCTGGGGGGGTTGACCTGGTCCTTCTGGCGCAACGGCCTGTCATTCGACAACGGGCAGCATGTGTTCATGCGCTGCTGTTCGGCCTATCTCGAGTTCCTCGAGCGCATCGGCGCGGACGACGCCGTCTATCTCCAACCGCGACTCGACATCCCGGTGCTCTCCCCGAAGGGGGCGCGGGCGTCGATCGGTCGCGGCTCGCTGCGGGCACCGTTCCACCTCGCGCCGGCGTTGGCCCGCTACACGCATTTGGGGATCGGCGACCGCCTGCGGCTGGCCTGGCCTGCGGTGGCGCTGAGCCGTCTCGATCCGGCGGATCCGGCGCTGGATTCGGTCACCTTCGGGAGCTGGCTGTCCCGTCACGGCCAGAGCGATCGAGCGATCGAGCGGCTGTGGAACCTCATCGCGTTGCCGACGATCAACGTCCCGGCCGCGGAGGCATCGCTCGCCCTTGCGGTCAAGGTCTTCCGGACCGGTCTGCTGGATCGGGCGGATGCCGGCGATGTGGGCTGGTCGACCGTGCCGCTCGGCGAGCTGCACGGCGATCGTTCCGCCCGGGCGCTGGACAAAGCCGGAGTCGAGGTGGTGCTCGGGGCGCGGGTGCAGGCTGTAGAGCCCCGGCGCGGCGGCGGCTTCGACGTGGTGAGTGCCGAACGGAACCAGGTCGCCGACGCCGTGGTGGTCACCACGCCGCCCGAGGTGGCGCAGCGACTCGTGCCCGACGGTGTCCTCCCGACCGAGATGGGTCTCGGCCAGTCGCCGATCGTCAACGTCCACCTCGTCCTCGACAGGCAGGTGACCGACCTTGCCCTCGCCGCCGTCGTCGACTCGCCGATCCAGTTCATCTTCGATCGCACGGCCTCGAGTGGTCTGCGCACCGGCCAGTGCCTGTCCATCTCACTCTCGGCCGCCGACGACTACATAGCCCAGTCGTCGGCCCAGCTCGTCGGCGTGTTCTTCGCCGCCCTGCAGACGCTTCTGCCTGTGGCGCGGACAGCCCGGCTCATCGACGGCGTCGTCACCCGCGAACGCGCCGCCACGTTCCGGGGGGCACCGGGCACGGCGGCGCTGCGCCCGGGTTCGGTGACGTCGGTCCCGGGCCTCTTCCTGGCCGGCGCGTGGTGCGACACCGGGTGGCCGGCGACCATGGAGGGCGCCGTGCAAAGCGGGAACACGGCGGCCCGGGCGCTCCTGGACGAGGGCGGCCACGCCACGCCCGTCCCGCACGTCCTGCGGCGCCGACCGGGCGCGCCCGGCCGATCCGGCTCGCCCACCCGGCGGCTCGAATGGGCGGCGCGGTGACCACCTACGCCCTCCCGCCCAACGCCAACGCGGCCGCGTCGGCGTCCTTGACACGTGCGGCGCGGATGGTGGCACCGGCGCTCGATGCCGCCGTCGGGCGGCTGAGCCCGTCCCTGCAAGAACCCGTGCACCACCACCTGGCCGGCGGCGGGAAGCGGGTGCGTGCGGCCCTCTCCCTCCTCTCGGCCTCGGCGGCAGGCGCAACCGAGGAGACCGGGGTGGTCGGTGCCGTGGCCATCGAGCTGATCCACAACTTCTCGCTCATCCACGATGACATCATCGACGGCGACACGGAGCGGCGACACCGCGCCACGGTGTGGAGCGAGTTCGGGATCGGGAAGGCCATCATTGCCGGCGACGCGCTCGCCACGCTGGCGGTCCAGGTCATGCTCGAGCATCCGACGGCCGAGCGCGTGCGCGCCGCCGCATGCCTGGTCGAGGCCACCCAGGTGATGATCGCCGGCCAGGGTGACGACATGGCGTTCGAGTCGCGGCCGTCGGTGTCCGTGGCCGAGTGCCTCGACATGGAGCGCGGCAAGACCTCCGCACTCCTGGCGTGCGCGGTCTCGCTGGGGGCCATCCTCGCCGGTGCCCCTGACGCCACGGTCGCCGCGCTCGCCGAGTTCGGCTCGCATGTCGGGACGGCCTTTCAGGCCGTCGACGACCTGCTCGGAATTTGGGGTGAGCCGGCGCGCACCGGAAAGCCGGTGGGTAGCGACCTCGTGCAGCACAAGAAGACGCTGCCGGTCTCCATCGCACTGGCCCGGGCCGACCACAACCTGCCCGAACTGCAGCACCTGCTCGAAGGCGACCTCTCGCCGGCGGACGTGGAGCGGGCCCGGTCGCTGATCGAAGACTGCGGCGCCAAAGATGCCACGGTGGCGTTGGCCGACGAGTACCTCGACCTGGCTCTGGCCGCGCTGGACCGGGTGTCGCTGGTGCCCGGTCCCCGGAGCGACCTCGTTGCCATTGCCCGGTTCGTGACGGAGCGCGACCGGTGACGGCCAATCCCGCCACGTCTGTGTTGGAGCCCGAAGCGCAAGACGCCGCCGCGACCGGTGCGGCTGCGGCGACTGCGGCGGCTGCGGCGGCTGCGGCGGCGAGCTTGGAACGGTCGGTGGCGGCGCTCAAGGATCGACAGCACCCCGAGGGTTGGTGGAAGGGAGAGCTGGAGACCAACGTCACGATGGACGCCGAGGACCTCCTCCTGCGCCAATTCCTCGGTATCCGCACGGAGCAGCAGACCGCCGGGGCAGCCAAGTGGATCCGCTCGCGCCAGCGCGACGATGGCACCTGGGCCACGTACTACGGCGGCCCGCCGGACCTCTCGACGACCATCGAGGCGTACGTGGCGCTCCGGCTCGCCGGTGACGCGGTCGACGACCCCCACATGCACCGGGCCTCGACCTACATCCGTCAGGCCGGGGGCATCGGAGCCAGCAGGGTCTTCACCCGTATCTGGCTGGCTCTCTTCGGCCAGTGGCCCTGGGAACGCCTGCCCGTCATGCCTCCCGAGCTCATGCTGCTCCCGCCGTCGATTCCCCTGAACATTTACGACTTCGCGTGCTGGGCCCGTCAGACGGTGGTCGCCCTCACGGTGATCAGCGCGCACCGGCCCGTGCGCGAGCTCTCCGTCGACATCGGGGAGTTGGACGTGGGCCCGGCACCGGCCCGGCACCGGCCACTCACCTCGTGGGCGGGGCGGTTCGACCTACTCGACCGGCTCCTGCACGCCTACGAGCGGCGGCCACTGCGCGCGCTGCGCCGGTTCTCGCTGGGCGCGGCCGAGCGCTGGATCCTCAAGCGCCAGGAGGCCGACGGTTCCTGGGGGGGCATCCAGCCGCCGTGGGTCTACTCGCTCATGGCGTTGCACCTGCAGGGCTACGCCCTGGACCACCCCGTGATGCAGGCCGGGCTCGACGGCCTGGAGGGTTTCACCATCGACGATGATGCCGGGCGGCGGATCGAAGCCTGCCAGTCCCCCGTCTGGGATACCGCCCTTGCGGTCGTGGCCCTGGCCGACGCCGGCGTCGCTCCCGACGATCCGCATCTGCGCGCGGCGGGACGCTGGTTGGTGCGCGAGGAGATCACGGTCCCGGGGGACTGGACCGTACGGCGGCCCGACCTGGCCCCCGGAGGCTGGGCCTTCGAATTCGCCAACGACAACTACCCCGACATCGACGACACGGCAGAGGTCGTGCTCGCCCTGCGGCGCACGGACGTGCCCGACAACGGAGCGGTGACGCGGGCGGCGGACTGGACCGCGGGCATGCAATGCCGGGACGGGGGCTGGGGGGCGTTCGACGTCGACAACACCCGGGCGCTCTGCCGTGAGCTGCCCTTCTGCGATTTCGGCGAGCTGATCGATCCGCCGAGCGCCGACGTCACCGCCCATGTCGTCGAGATGCTGTCGATTCTCGGCCGCGACGCCGATGCCGCCGCGCGAGGGGTGGCGTGGTTGCTCGCGGCCCAGGAGGACGATGGGTCCTGGTTCGGTCGATGGGGCGTCAATCACCTCTACGGGACGGGTGCCGTCGTCCCTGCCCTGATCGCAGCCGGAATTTCCCCCCGCCACCCCGCCGTGCGCCGCGCCGTGGCCTGGGTCGAATCGCATCAGAACGACGACGGGGGATGGGGCGAAGACCTCCGCTCCTACCGCGACGTCGGCTACCGCGGGCGCGGGACGTCCAACGCCAGCCAGACCGCCTGGGCCCTCCTTGCCCTCCTGGCCGCGGGCGAAAGCAGCCCGGCCGTTGAAGAGGGCGTGGACTTCCTCGTCGGGACCCAGCGGGCCGACGGCACGTGGGACGAGACATGGTTCACCGGTACGGGCTTCCCGGGGGACTTCTCCATCAACTACCACCTCTACCACCTGGTCTTCCCGGTGATGGCGCTCGGTCGATACGTGCGGGGGTGGGACCGTGGCTGATCTCGCCGTCTTGACGGCCGTGCGCAGCGAGGCCGAGGCGATAGGTGGCGGCGTCATGCTGACTGGAGTCGGCATGGAGCAGGCGGGCACGACCGGGATGCGCATGAGGGAGTCGTTGGCGGCCGGGACGCCGGTGGCCCTTGCGGGCATCGCCCGGCGATTGGACCCCGGTCTGGCGCCGGGAGCCCTGGTCGTGGCCACCGAGCTTCGGACCACCGACGGGACACCACCACGTCGCCTTCCCTCGGCGGAACTGGTGGCCGGCGATCTCGCGCGCCTCGGCCTTCACGTCCGGACCGGACCACTCGTCTCCTCGCCGTGGCCCCTTTCCGCCGAAGAGGCGAAGGTCCTCGCCAACGAGGGCGCCATCGCCTGGGACATGGAGTCCGCCTGGCTGGCCCGGCAGCTTCCGGACCATCCGATTGCCGTCGTGCGGGCCATCGTGGAGACGGGTGGGACGGGGGCGATGGGGTCCCCGAACGCCCCGCTCCGCGGGCTCGGCTCGTTGCTCGGTGTCCGCACGTCGCTCGAGCGCTGGGCCCGGGCCAGCGGCGCCCACGACGTCCTCCTGGCCAGCCCCCGCTCGTTCTGCGCCGGCGTCGAGCGGGCCATCGACATTGTCGAGCGCGCGCTGGAGCGCTTTGGCGCCCCGGTCTACGTGCGCCGGCAGATTGTGCACAATGCCCACGTCGTGGCCGACCTGGAAGCCAAGGGTGCGATCTTCGTGGCCGAGCTCAGCGAGGCGCCCGACGGGGCGACGGTGGTCCTGGCCGCGCACGGGGTCTCCCCGGCGGTCCGCAGTGCTGCAGCAGACCGGCCGGACCTCACCGTGATCGACGCCACCTGCCCGTTGGTGGCAAAGGTTCACCATGAGGCCCGTCGCTACCTGGCGCAGGACTACCAGATCGTCCTCATCGGTCACGCCGAACACGAGGAGGTGGTCGGGACCTTGGGGGAGGCGCCGGGTCGGATCCGCCTCGTGCAACGGTCCGACGACGTGGCGGAGCTCCCGTTCTCCGAGACGGACGACGTGGCGTACCTGACCCAGACGACGCTGTCGATCGACGAGACGGCCGAGATCATCGGTGCGATGCGCCGCCGCTTCCCCCGGCTGGTGGGCCCGGCGACGAACGACATCTGTTACGCCACGCAGAACCGCCAGGATGCCGTGCGCGAGCTGGCCCGGCGTTGTGAGCTCGTTCTCGTCGTCGGCTCGACCAACTCCTCCAACACTCTCCGGCTGGTCGAGGTCGGACGCCGCGAGGGTTCCCGGGCCGAGCTCATCGAGGATGCCTCGGAAATTCGCCTCAGTTGGCTCGACGACGTGACCACCATCGGCGTCACCGCCGGGGCGTCGGCCCCCGAGGAACTCGTGCGCGAGGTCGTCGCCACGCTCCGCACCCTCGGGCCGGCCACGGTGACCGAGCACCGGACCGTCGAGGAAACCGTCCAATTCTCCCTACCAAGGCAGGTGCGCTGATGCCCATTCCATTGCGACAGAACTTGAAGGTCGGTTCCTACTTCCTCCGCAAGAAGTTGAGCGGCGACAAGCGCTACCCCTTCATTGTCGAGATCGAGCCCCTCTTTGCCTGCAACCTGTCGTGCCCCGGGTGCGGAAAGATCCAGCACCCGACCGACATCCTGCGCAAGCGGCTCTCGGTGGAGGACGTGGTCAACGCGGTGGAGGAGTGCGGCACGCCGATGGTCTCCATCGCCGGAGGGGAACCGCTGCTGCACCCCGACATCGCGGAGATGGTCAGCGAGCTCATCCGGCGCAAGGTCTACGTCTACCTGTGCACCAACGCGGTGCTCCTGAGTCGGCGTATCGACCGCTTCACCCCGTCGCACTTCTTCTCGTGGGTGGTCCACGTCGACGGGTTGCGCGAGCGGCACGATGCTGCAGTCGATCGCGAAGGGGTCTTCGACGAGGCCGTGGCGGCCATCCGGCTGGCCAAGGAAAAGGGCTTCCGGGTCACGACCAACTCGACCTTTTTCAACACGGACTCCCCGAAGACGGTGCGTGATGTGCTCGACTTCCTCAACGACGACCTGGGCGTCGACGCCATGATGATCTCTCCGGCCTACGCCTACGAGAAGGCGCCCGATCAGGAGCACTTCCTCGGGGTGGAGCAGACCCAGAAGCTGTTCGCCGATGCCTTCGGGCAGAAGCACCGGAAGAAGTGGCGCTTGAACCACTCCCCGCTCTTCCTGGACTTCTTGGAGGGTAAGTCCGATTTCCAGTGCACGGCGTGGGGAGTCCCGAGCTACTCCGTGCTCGGGTGGCAGCGGCCGTGCTACCTGATGGCGGACGGGTACGCGAGCTCCTACAAGGAGCTGATCGAAACGACCGACTGGGACAAGTACGGCAGGGGCAAGGACGAACGCTGCGCCAATTGCATGGCCCACTGCGGCTACGAGCCCAGTGCGGTGATCGCCACCATGGGCTCTCTGCGCCAGTCTCTGCGGGCCCTGGTCTCGACACACTGAACCGGGGGCGCCCCGGAGGCCGTCCGGAGGCCGTTACCGCCGAAAGTAGCGGTGAAAGAGGTGGGCCCGGCACCGAGTGCTGAGGCGGACATGGTCGGCGAGATCCTCGCCAGCGCGACGGCTTCCGACGTCGCGGTCGGCGACGTCGTCGCGCGGGTCGTCGCGCCCGTGGTCGCTGATGTCGTCGAGGTCATCATCGGGGTCGCCGAAGCACGGACACCCGAGCGCCTGACCGAGACACGCCGGGCACCGCTCCACGCAACAGCCCGGGTGATGGACGCCCCCGATGGGAGTCCTGCAGTCCCGACAGGGGAAGTCGATGACCCAGCGGGAGCTCCTCCTCTCGTCGCCCCAACGGATGGGCTCGAAGAAGCCTCCGCCGATAGGGATGGGGTCGGACAGGCAGCTGATCTCGTCCATCATCTCCCCATCGCATTGTGGACACAGGGCCATGGCGTTCCTCCTTCGCTCTGCGATGTCGCCTGAGGAGCATCGCGTTGGGTTGTGACAAGTGCCGCATCGAGGACGAGTTCTTCAAGGCCGACTGGGCCGAGGCCAAGAACGGCTCGGGCGTGACCCGCACGTCGACGACCTGGCCCGGACCCCGGCCCAGCGCCGGGCCGACGCCATGGTCGAGATGGCGGTGCGCTCGGCCAGCACCCCCGCCGGCTCCCGCCGTCCCGAGCCCCTCTTCAGCGTGCTCATCGACTACCCGACCCTTCTTCGGGCGCATCGCCCAGCTCGAGCAGGGCCCCGTCGTCGCCCCCGGGTCGCTGTTGTCCTGGCTGGACACCGCCACCTTCGAGCGCATCGTCTTCGCTCCGGACAAGCGGGCCGAGTGCTCGATCACCTCGAGGTTTTTCACCGGGGCCACCCGAAGAGCCATCGAAGTGCGTGACCTCCAGTGTCAACACGAGTTCTGCGATCGCCCCGCCGAAGAGTGCCAGATCGACCACATCGTGCCCTACAGCCAGGGCGGGCCCACCGAACAAGGGAACGCCCAGGTGCTCTGCGAGCGCCCTAACCGGATGCGCTACGAGCGGCCCCCGCCGGACGGCTCAGTGGCGGATGAGTAGGTAGTAGGGGGTCTGGGATTCGGAAGAAGAGGTCTTGGGGCGCTTTCGCGTTCACCAACCGCGCATGTCCACGGGCCAGTGGTCCACCACTTCCTCGCCGTCCGCGATGTGCAGGTATTCGTGATAGGCCACGGTCGGATCGACGTGGGCCGGGATGACCGAAATGCGATCGCCCACCCGGACTCGATGTCGGGGCGAGAATGTGAGGTGCTCGTCGGAGCAGAAGAGCACGGTGGCCCCGTCGACGGTCGGATTGCCGTGATCCATTCCGAGGGCTTTGAGGCCGCAGTCGGCGACCGCCCACTCGGTCGACACGGAGATCACCGTCGCCAGAACCGACAGCGCCTGGGCAAAAGGTAGTCCGAGCTTTCCGTAGGCAGTGTCCATGAGGGCGTACGAGCCCGCCTGGATCTCCGTCGCCCAGTGGTTGATGTCGTACGTGCCGGTGCCGCCCGCCGACACAATGTCGCCTCCGACGTCTTCATGCGCACCCTGGAGGAGCGCCATCGATTCTTCCAGCAGCTCCACCCGCCTCGATCGGTCTTCCAGGCCGACGATGTGGCCCTCATAGCCCATCACACCTCGGACGGTCAGCCCTTGTTGGCGCGCCCGATCGGCCAATCGGCCCGCGTCCTCCGGTCTGCATCCACACCTGGGGAGGCCGACGTTGACGTCGATCAAGACCTCCGGAACCCGTGCGGAAACTGCGGCCGCAATGATCTCGTCGGAGTCCACCGCCATCGTGACCCTCGCACCCTCGCGGACAAGCACACCCAGGCGTTGGGCATTGACAACCTCGTTGGCCAAGAGGAGATCGTCTCCCAACCCGGAGCGAGCGAGCACCTCCGTCTCGGTGATGGTGGCGCAGGTGAAGCCGGTGTGACCCAGCTGCGCCTGGCGCGCCGCGAGAGCGGAGCATTTGTGGGCCTTGACGTGAGGACGCATCCGTGTGCCCGGAAGTGCGTCGGCCATGGTCGTCAAGTTGGCGTCGAGGAGTGCACGCTGGACGACCAGCGCTGGCGTGGTCAGCTGCCCGATGTTCACCAGCCGCAGCGTACCGACGGCGTGGGCGTGGGCGTCGGCATCGACATTGGCATCCGCATCGGCACTACTCACAGCCGGGATCGAGGTTCGTGTCGTACGACCGTCCGTGGTCCTGCTATCATGGACAACGCCGTTGAGCCATCGTTCAGCGGGGCCCGTTCGAAACTTCATTCGAGTAGGCCGTTCATCACTCGACTGGAGTTTCATCATTTCTTCTTTCACTGCCCTCGGCGTTTCCGCGGATATCAACGCGCGCTTGGAGAAGTTGGGCATCACCAGCCCGCTTCCCATTCAAACCGCCACAATTCCCGCAGCTCTGGCTGGCCGGGACATCTGTGGCAAGGCACCCACCGGCTCGGGCAAGACGCTTGCCTTCGGCATGCCAATTGTCGCCAACATGACGCAGTCGCGACCACGACGACCGCGTGCCCTCATCCTGGTACCGACCCGTGAGCTGGCATCTCAGGTGCACGCCGTCCTGGGTTCGCTTCTGGGGCGCGAGAGCCAGCGTGTGGTCTCGATCTTCGGGGGAACCGGGTACCGCGACCAGGTTCGTGCCCTCCACAAGGGTGTCAATGTCGTTGTGGCCTGTCCCGGGCGCCTCGAGGACCTGATCGAGCGTGGTGACGTCATGCTCGACGACGTCACGACGGTCGTGTTGGACGAGGCGGACCGCATGTCGGACATGGGATTCCTTCCTGCCGTCCGCCGCCTTTTGGACCAGACCTCGCCCAATCGTCAACTGCTTCTCTTCTCGGCGACGATCGGCCGGGAAGTCGAGGCCATCATCCGCAGTTACCAGCATGACCCGGTGCGGGTCAACATCGAAACGGCCGAGGAGGAGAAGGGTGACGTCATCCATCACTTCTGGAAGGTCGACCGGGCCGATCGCGTGGCCATCACCGCCAAGCTGGTCTCCCAACATGGTCAGGCCTTTGTCTTCTGCCGCACCAAGAGGGGCGCAGACAGGGTCGTTCGCCAACTTCAGGCACAAGGCGTCCGCGCCGTGCCGATGCACGGTGACCGCACCCAGGGGCAGCGGGAGCGCGCTCTTGATTCGTTTTCCAAGGGTAAGGCGGATGCCCTGGTGGCTACCGATGTAGTGGCTCGTGGCATTCATGTCGACGATCTGCCGTGCGTCGTGCACTTCGACCCGCCCGCCGACCACACTGACTACGTGCACCGTTCCGGGCGCACCGGCCGGGCCGGCCGAACGGGCACCGTGGTCTCATTGGTGACCGACGAGCAGCGCAAGGAGGTCCAGGGCGTGCAACGCGCGCTCGGCATGGAGCAGGGGCTGTTCGCACCCTTCTCCTCGCCCGCGCCGGTCCCGGTGTCGGTGCCACAATCCTCCCAGGCGGACAAGTCCGAGACCCGGAATCACACCGAGACCGACAGCCGCGCCGAGACCCGGAATCGCAACCATGTCCAGGGCCACACCCACACCCACACCCAAACCCAAAACCCCGCCCAGAGCCACCCCCAGAAGCAGAAGCAAAAGGGTGGCGCGCCCACCATGACGGGTACTGTCAAGTTCTTCAACGGAGCGCGTGGCTACGGGTTCTTGGCCCGTGACGGCGGGGATGACCTCTTCGTGCATCATTCGCAGATCGAGGGGGATGAGCGCCAGGGTCTCGCCGAGGGACTGACGGTGGAGTTCACCATTGCCCCGGGACGCAAGGGTGAGGAAGCTCGCAACGTCAGGGTCGTGGCGGCCTGAATCCGCCTCAGTTCCCTGCGCCATTCGGCACGCCGGACCGGCGCACGCCCCTGGAGCCGACGGCCAAGTATCGTTCCTGAGTCGCCCAACTCGATCACGATCACCTGCACCACGGGAGCACAATTGTCTGGACTTCGATCGTTCCTGTCGCGTTGCGGCATTGCGGCATTCGCGGGACTGCTCGTCGGCGGACTGACCCTCGTGGGCGCAGTTCCCGGTGGTCCGGGTGGCCTCGCCGGTCTCGGCATCCTCGGTACGACGCCCGCTTCCGCCGCCGCCTCGGCAGGCTCACAGAACTCCGTGAACGGATATGGCTCTGCGCTCGCTGCGGTTGGTGACCAGTCGGGCCTGGGTGGCCCGCTGAGCGGTATCACTTCGACTCCTGACGGAAATGGCTACTGGACCACCTCGGCGAGTGGACAGGTGGCGAGCGAGGGTGACGCGCAGAACTTTGGCTCGGTGACGACTGCTCTGCGGGCGCCGATCGTCGGGATGGCAGCGACTCCCGGCGGCGGCTACTGGTTGGTGGCCTCCGACGGTGGGGTCTTTTCTTTCGGTGACGCCAAGTTCTTCGGTTCCACCGGTGGGATCGTGCTGAACAAGCCGGTGGTGGGGATGGCAGCGACTGCCGACGGCGGCGGCTACTGGTTGGTGGCGGCCGACGGTGGTGTGTTCACGTTCGGCGACGCCCCGTTCGATGGCTCCATGGGAGGGACCGTTCTCTCGGAGCCCGTGGTGGGTATCACCGCCGCAGCGGATAACGGGGGGTATCGCATGGTGGCCTCCGACGGTGGCATCTTCGACTTTGGCGACGCGGCGTTCTTCGGATCGGGAACCGGCGCGCCCCTGACGGCCCCGGTGGTGGGGATGGCGGCCCGCCCGGGAGGCTACTGGGTCGCTTACGGGGCCACGGCCCCGTTGAACACGGCGCTCGGTCAAGAGGAGGTGCTGACCCAGCTGGGGTACTCACCCCTGAGTTGGTCGGCGCAGGGCTTCCAGTGGCGCTGGGCGCCGCCGGCGACATTGCAAGCTCTCTGGTCGCCCGGCCAGGGCGGGGTCATCGCCCAGGGCGCGATCATGGCGTTCGAGTCCGTGGCCGGCCTCCCGACCGATGGCGCCATTTCCGCCGGCGAGATCAACGCGCTCCAGGCCGCGGCGGACGACCCCTCAGGCCCTGACGCCAATCCGAGCGGCTTTTCGTACGCTCTGGCGAGTGAAGCCAACCCTGAATCGGTCACCGTGTGGCACAACGGGGTGGTCGTCGACGTCACGCCAGCCAACACCGGCGGGGCGGGCACCCCGACCGCCCTCGGTTCGTTCCCGGTCTACCTGCGCCTGCGGAACCAAGTCATGCGTGGCACCAATCCCGACGGCGGGACCTACGCCGACCCGGTGCAGTTCGTGGCGTATTTCAACGGCGGCGACGCTCTTCACTACATGCCTCGAACTTCGTACGGGGATCCGCAGAGCCTCGGGTGCGTGGAGCTGCCGCTCACCGCGGCCTCGACCATTTGGCCGTACATGACCCTGGGTTCCATCGTCACCGTCGTGTAGGGCCCCGGTGCGGGCTCCCACCCGCATGCCACCCACCCTCCCGCAGACTCCGGCCACCGGCACGCCGCCCGGCCGTGGGGTCAGATAGCTCCGGTGCCGAGAATGCTCGGCCGCCCGGTGCGTCAAAAGTGAACGGGAAGCGGCGGTTCGATTGCAATGCGGTAGCTGAGAGGTTGCATCTTTTCGTCGGCGTTAATTTTGCCGCCGCGGTGGGTAGAGTCAGCGCGGAAGCTTGTCGTGATTGGCGAGCGGGGTGTGGACGACAGTCTTCGCAGTCTGTGTGGTGCGAGGGGGGTCTGTGGGTTTCGAGAAGCGCAGCTTCGGGCGTTTGGCCGATCGGTCGTTGTTCGAAGGAGCGTGATCTCCCACGAGCAGGACTTTCCCTTGGGGAAGCGAGGTGCACCAAGGCAGTCGATGAATGAGGGAGAGGGGAGTGGGCAGTGATGGATCCGCTGATGCGCGCTGCATTGTCGGTGCAGGGCGCGTACGGAGCATTGCTGGAGCGAACCCATTCCGAGCAGGGGGTGTCGACGACGCAGTACGCATTCCTCGTTGCTCTCATCGCACTCGTGGTCGCCCTGATCGTGGCCTTTCTGGGGTCGGGTATCAGGGGGCTGTTCGGGAGTGTGCACGACTGTGTGAACGGATTCGCCACGACAGTATGCAAAGTAGGACCCATGGCGCGGGGGACCGTCGACCTGAAGGGTCCATAGGCTTCATTCGGGAAACCCCCCTTTCCCAAATGAGATGACAGGCGGGCCGGGTCGGTGCATAACCGATCCGGCCCCTGTCAATTCCCGGCGCCCGATGCCACTACGTCGGCATCGGGCAGATGCCGAACCCGAGGCCGCGGCAGTGGAGTCATGCGCCGCAAGAAGGGTGGGGCCCACCAGCAGGCGTCCCCGGCCAGCTTCATTATGGCCGGCACCAGTAGCCCGCGAATGATGAAGGCGTCCAGCAGCACAGCGAGGGCGAGCCCGACCGCAAACAGCTTCATGAACGCAACGCTGCTGGTCAGCAAGCTCAGAAAGACGATGCTCATGAGGAGCGCGGCAGCGGTGATGATCCTGCCGGTCTGCTGCACGCCTCCGGCCACAGCGCTCTCGTTGTCGAGGCCATTCTCGTGCAGTTCTTTCATTCGTGACACGAGGAAGACCTCGTAGTCCATCGAGAGTCCGAACGCGACGCAGAACATCAACACGGGCATGGTGTCGATGAGGGATCCGGTGGGGGTGAAATCGAGGAACTTCGAGAGGTGACCCTCCTGGAAGATCCAGACCATGACCCCAAAGGTGGCCGCAAGGGTCGCCGTGCTGAGGACCAGGGCCTTCAGTGGGATGAACAGGCTGCGAAACAGCAGCATGAGTACGAGGAAGGTCGCGCCGCCCACCAGGAGCAGCGCGGACGGCAGGTCATGGATGATGATCGACGTCGAATCCACCAGGTTCGCCGGGAGGCCGCCCACCAGAATGGCGAAGGGCGCGGGGGCGGCGCGGATGGCCCGCACGAGAGTCTCCCCGGAAGAGGACAGTCCGTTACCCTTCGGGATGACCGAGTACCAGACGCCAGCGTTGCCCCTGAACTGCGCCAGGTAGCCCGCTGGTCCTCCGAGATCGGCCCCGCGGGAGTAGATCCCGCTCGAACAGTCGACCCTCTGCACATCGGGCAGCTTGGACAGTCGTACGGCAAAGGCCGCCTGTTGCTGCGCGGTGGTGTGGCCGGTGTGTGGGACGACGACCTGGAGCGCGTCGGTTTGACCCTGGCCAAAATCGGACCGCAGGGTGTCATCGACCTGCCTGACCTGATCGGTGGGACTGAGGACCCGGTCGTCGAGGTCACCCAGACGGAGGTGGACGACAGGGGCGGCAAGAACAGCCAGGCCGACCACCACGGGGATGATGACGAGCACGGGCCGGCGCATTACTGCGCGCGCGGTCTTGGACCAGAATCCCTCGGCCGGAGGACGGACGGATCGCCGCCACACGGTGAGGGAGTTGATCCGTGGACCCAAAAGGGCCAGCACGGCAGGGAGCACGACCAATGCGGCCGCACCGGCCAGCAGGACGACCGCAATGCCGGAGTAGGCGAAAGAGCGGAGGAACACGAGCGGGAAGACGAGAAGCGCGCTGGCGGCAGCGGCCATGGTGACAGCGCTCCCCGCCACGGTGCGCCCGGCGTGCGCCATCGTCTCCTCCAGCGCGGTCGCGGTGTCGTGGCCCGCGCTCAGCTCCTCCCGGAATCGGGTCACGATGAAGAGGCTGTAGTCGATGGCCAGACCCAGACCCAGCACCGTGGCGAGGTTCACCGCGTAGATGGAGACGGGGGTGACGCCGTTGAGGAGCCGGAGCTCGAGAAGCGTGCCGATCACCGCGACGGCGGCGATGATCAAGGGTGTGGCGGCGGAGACCAGCGAGCCGAAGACGAAGAACAAGAGGAGCAACGTCAAGGGGATGGCGATCTCCTCGGCGTGCAGCAGATCGTGTTCCACCACCGTGTCGACTTCGTGAAAGGCGGCACCGAATCCACCGATTTGAAACGTGATGGCACCGCTCGAGCTCGAGCGTGCGGTCAACGCGGCTGCGATGATCGGCTCTTCATGGGTGACCTCGTTCTGGTTCCCTGTGATCCGCCCGACCACGAGTGCCTCTTGGAGGTTCGAGGTGCGCAAGAGAGCGATGGAGCCCAGGCTCCAGTAGGACATGACGTTGGCCATGTGCGGTTGTGCGGCCAGCTTGCGCGTGAGGGCGCTGCCGGCCGCAGCGACGCGGGGGCTGCTGACATTGCCAGAGGTGGCGCGAACGAGGATGACGAAGTTGTCGGAGCCGTTGTGGAACTCCGATGCCAGGACGTTGGCCGCGTGCACTGATTGCTCGGATGGCGCGTCGAACCCTCCTTGGGAGAGCTTCGAGGCCACATTGCCGCCGAAGAATGCGGCGACGACGACGAAGAGACCGGTGACCACCACGACGCCCTTTCGGTGGGCGCCGGTGCTCCGGGCCAGCCGTCGGAGGGCGCGCTCGACCAGGGGAGGAGTCGGCTTCGCATGCCGCGGGAACCTACTCACGGTATGTAGTATCCTGAGGGTTTCCGAATAAGTCAAGGCAAGCGAACCATGGTGTCAACGACGAAGCAGGGCATTCGAGCGACGGAGGCGGTTCGTTCCCGCCGCGAGGAATATGCAGAAGCGACCCATGAGGCTCTCGTTGACAGCGCCTCCGCCTGCTTCTTCGAGAGCGGATTCGCCGCCACGTCGTTGGACCATGTCGCACAGCGGGCCCGGGTCACCAAAGGGGCGATCTACCACCATTTCACCTCCAAACGCGAGCTGTTCCTGGCCGTACTGGAGCGTCAGCAAGAGCACAGTGTGGGCTCGGTCACCTCGGCCGGTGCGAGTGCCTCCGATGCATGGACCGGGATCGTCGCCGCCATCGACGCGTTCCTCGACACCATCTCCGACCCGGTCTACCAGCGTTTGTGTTGGGTGGAGGGTCCCTCGGCCCTGGGCTTCGAGGAGTGGTGGTCCTGTGGCGAACGCTATGAGATCGAGGTGATCCGCCGGCTCTTGCAGCGGGCGGCCGATGCGGGCGTTCTCGTGGTGGACGATCTCGACATGCTGGCCCACGTCCTGTTCGGGGCCGTCTCGGCCGGCGTGCTGGGCATGGTCCGATCCCACGAACCCACCATTGAGCGCCAGAGGTTCCGCACTGTCATGCTCGCCGTCATGGCCGGCCTGGTGCGACGGGACCGCACTGTGCGGGACTGGATCCCTGAGCAAGGCCCTTAGCAAAGCCAACCGGGAAGGGACTGGGATGTCGGGGAGTTACTCTGCAATTTCATCGACGGTTCACAATTCGGATACCGCCGCGAAACAGGTGAGAAGCAGACTGCGTTGGCACGGGCACCCCCGTGCTCTACGTTGATGGGTCGTTGGCCCGCGCCGCAGGCATGTCACTCACACTAAGGAATGGGAGCACAGGAAATTCATGAGTTACCAGGCCGAATACATCTGGATCGACGGGACAGAGCCTTCTCCGCTTCTCCGGAGTAAGACGAAGATCGTCGAGGACGGAAAGGAGCCCCCCATCTGGGGTTTCGACGGCTCGAGCACGAATCAGGCGGCGGGGCACGACTCAGACTGCGTCTTGCAGCCCGTATTCGTCTGCCCAGACCCGCTGCGGGCGGAGGGCGACAAATTGGTGATGTGCGAGGTCCTGCTCACCGACTTCACCCCGCATTCGACCAACACGCGCCGGGCGTGCGCGGAGGCGGCGGAGAAATACGCCGACCAGGAGCCGGTCTTCGGAATTGAGCAGGAATACACGTTCTTCCAGTACGGGAGGCCCATGGGGTGGCCCGAGTCCGGTTTCCCCGCTCCCCAAGGCCCGTATTACTGCGGCGTCGGCGGCGACAAAATGCCCGGTCGGGACATCGTCGAGCGTCACACGGCGGCCTGTATGAAGGCAGGGCTGGGTATAGAGGGCACCAACGCCGAAGTGATGATGGGTCAGTGGGAGTTCCAGATCGGCGTGCTCCCGCCGCCGCTCGTCGGCGACCACCTCTGGGTCGCCCGGTGGCTGCTGTTCCGCATCGCCGAGGACTTCGACGTCTACGCGACGTTGGAGCCCAAGCCGGTCCTGGGCGACTGGAACGGCGCGGGGGCGCACACCAACTTCTCCACCAAGGCCATGCGGGAGGACGGTGGGTGGGACGCCATCATCGCGGGCTGCGAGGCCATCGGAAAGCGGGTTGACGAGCACGTGTCGAACTACGGCGTGGGAATCGAATCCCGCCTCACGGGTGCACACGAGACTGCGCACTTCAGCACCTTCAGCTACGGGACCTCGGACCGGGGTGCCTCAATCCGGATTCCCTGGGCCGTGGCCAAGGCGAAGAAGGGGTGGTTGGAAGACCGTCGCCCCAACGCCAACATGGATCCGTACGTGGTGACCCGCCTGCTGGTCGAGACTGTGTGTGGTGACGCGGCGGGAGACTGACGCGGCAGGAAACTGACGCCGAGGGTTGACGGGAACGCCGTCCGGTAGCGGAGAGATCTGCTCTCGGACGGCGTTTCTCTTTCGGAAGCGAAGGTGCGCGTTCGCGCGCAGATACAGACCGGTTCGGGGTGCGCGTGGCACCCGGCCGAGCCCGCCCCATTACCGTTGACCGAGCGCATTCAGCGCCGAGGCAAGGGACGAGGCGGCGCCTTCGACTCCGCTTGCGATCGTGGGCGCGGCGGTCGTCGTCGTGCTCGCACTCGCACTCGATGCGGCCGGGCTCGACAGTGCCGATCCAAGTGGCGTTGTCGCCGAAGCCGAGCCGACCGCCGATCCCGACCCTTCAACGGTAGTAGCGACCTCTCCTACTGTCGCGGGCACCAGGCTCTTCAGGGGCGACGAAACGATCGCTCCGGAGACCGCGCGTGAAAGAGGGGCGGCCAACCCCGTGACGGCTGTCGTGGATTTCGAGGCGCCCGAGATGAGGTCCTCGTTTGAAGATGCGGCTCCCGGAATCGACCCTGCCACCGTGCCCGACCCTGACTCCGGCCCCGACGTGGGGGAGATGGACCCTCCCGCGTTTGCAATCGTGTGCGAAATGGACGGGGTGGTCGATCTGGCGCCCGCCGCGCTCCCGGGGCTCGGCGTGAGAGACGCCAAGGAGCGCGCGGCCCCCGTAGCTCCTGCGGCGACCGGGGCCGGTAGTGCCACGCGAGCTTGGTGGGAGGAGCCGAATGCGAGTGGTGCGACGAAGGCGGCTGCGACAGCGGCTGTGGCGACGGCTACCCCGGCGAATGCGGTGCGCAATGCGCCCGCGCCCGATCCACCACTCCCGCCCGGCGCAAGGGCGGCGACGCGGTGGGCCGAGCGCACGACCACGGTCCGGATGGCGGCACCCACGCCGACCAGGAAGCCGGCCAAGGGTCCCTTGGACTCGGACAAGACCAGGAATTCGCGCTTGAATGCCTGGCGGGCCCGCCAGAGCAACGTCTCGATCGTTCCGATTTCGACCCCCTCGTGATCCGCGATTTGCTGGTACGTCCAGCCGGAGTTCTCGCGCAGCGCCAGCACATGGCGATGACGCACCGAAAGTCGGTCGAGCGCCCGGTGGGCCAGCTCTCGGTCATCGGCCGCGATGATCATCTCGTCCGCTGTCGCGGCACTGGTCATACCCACTGGCGGGCGCGCGCCGAGCTCGAGGTCCTCCGTTGGGGTGCTGCGCGAACGGCGCCGCTGCATGTCGGTGCAGATGTTTCCGGCGATGACCGTCAACCACGGGTAGAAACGCCGCTCTCCGGCAAGGTTGGGCAGGGCTTTCCAGGCCCGAGCGAAGGCTTCTTGCGCGGCGTCTTCGGCCTCGTGACGATCGTGCAGCCGGCGGAGGCAGAAGCGCAACAAGCGTTCGTAGTAGCGGGCGTAAAGACTCCCGAAGGCGCCCGGGTCACGGGCCTGGCAGCGCTCCACCAGAATCCGGTCGCGATCCAGGTCGACGTCGTCGCACAGTCGTGTGAACTCTTCTTGTCGTAGAGCCACGTTCCGTCCCCTCCCTTCTCGCGATTCCGCCAGAAGGCTCTTGAACTGTGCCCTCACCACGCGGAATCGAAACTTCCTCCGTACTGAGAACGGCCCAGGAGCCGAATGCTTACGGGGTCCGCTCGAAAAATCCCTTTCCCGGTCTACCGGCGTGCCAGAGACTCCAACCCCAGCGGGGTCGGGCCCAGAAAGTCCACCGTCGAGTACCCCTCAGTTCAGCTCAGCTCAGCACGACGCCCCGCCGCCGACCCCGCCGCCGACGCCCCGCCGCCGACCCCGCCGCCGGCCCGCCGCCGACCCCCGTGGCCCCGGAGCCCTACACTGGTCGCCGGGCTGCGTGCGGGTCTGTGGTTGCAAGTCGAGGCCAGTCGCAGGCAAAACGACCCACGTAAGGCAACTTGTGGTTGCTGAGCATGGTGCGGCTTAGAGGTAAGCCC
>Ga0182030_10000565_pt1 | contig 70678 bp, 61 predicted proteins | sample 812S3MmetaG_FD_121299 | JGI IMG/M metagenome (GOLD analysis project Ga0182030, IMG submission 121299) | Permafrost microbial communities from Stordalen Mire, Sweden - 812S3M metaG (Illumina Assembly) | ecosystem: Environmental > Terrestrial > Soil > Wetlands > Permafrost | place: Sweden...
AGCCGTGTCCGTCGGGGGTGGCGGCGATGCCGACGATGGGTGCGTTGAGGTGGAGGTTGCCGAGTGATCCGTAGAAGGTGGCGGTGCCGAAGGTGAAGACGCCGCCGTCTGCGGCGGCGAGCCAGTAGCCGTGCCCGTCGGGGGTGGCGGCGATGCCGACGATGGGTGCGTTGAGGTGATCGCCGGGCAGGGACCCTTCGGAGGGAGCGTCTCCAAAGCCGAAAACCGCGCCGGCGGCAGTTGCCACCCAGTAGCCGTGTCCGTCGGGGGTGGCGGCGATGCCGACGATCGGCGCAGAGCCTGCGGGCAGGGCCGCTCCACCGGGAGCGGTGCTCGCTGCGCCAAAGGCGGTCACCGCATCGGGGCCGGGAGCACCGGATTCCGACGTCGCGGTGACTTCGGCCCTCGCGGTGGGAACGGTGCACAGGGACAACAGCAGTGTGGTCGCCGCGGCCAGCGCGGCTCGTCGGCTGCTGGAATGTCGGGAGCGCACAGGTCGGACGTTACCCGTGGTCTGAGACAGCACAGCGGCGGGAGCCGTACCCTAGGGCAGGTGACCGTGCCTGGCGACGAGGGGGTATGGGCACCAGCGCGCCGTTTACTCACCGTCGGCTTGGTGCTGATGGTCACCCTCGTGGCGTTTGAATCGCTTTCGGTGGCCACCATCTTGCCGGTGGTGGGGCGCCAACTCGGAGACCTGCGTCTGTACGGATGGGTGTTCAGCGCATTTCTGTTGGCCAGTTTGGTCGGGATAGCGGTAGCCGGCTCGGTCGCCGACCGATTCGCACTGGCATGGCCCATGACGGCCGGGCTCGTCCTTTTCGCCATCGGCTTGGCCATCGGGGGCTCCGCCCCAACCATGCCGGTCCTCGTCGCCGGCCGGGTAGTGCAGGGACTCGGGGCCGGGGTGGTCCCCGCCGTCGCCTACGTGGCGATCGGGCGGGACTATCCGCCGGCGTGCCGCCCCCGGATGTTCGCTGTGCTGTCCACCGCGTGGGTCGTACCGGGCCTCGTCGGGCCCGCTGTCGCCGCCCTGGTGGCCACCACTCTCGGTTGGCGCTGGGTGTTCCTGGGGCTGTTGCCGCTGGTGGGGGCGGCGCTGGTGCTGGCGGCAACCAACCTGCGGGGCTCCACGCGCGATCCCCGTCGGGCAGACCCGTTCAACTTCGCCGCGGTGGCCGGCATTTTGGTGGGCGCCGGCGTGGTGCTGGTGTCGCTCAGTTCGGGCTCGCTGGGGTGGGCGGTGGGCGGGATGGTCGTCGGGGGTGTCGTCCTGGCGCGTTCGCTGCGACCGCTGACCCCTCCCCACACCCTGATAGCCGGCCGCGGGCTGCCGGCCACGGTGCTCAACCGGGGTCTTCTGACCTTCTGTTTTTTTGCGGGGGACGCCTATGTTCCCTATGCGCTGACCACGGTGCGTCACGCAGGCACGGAGGTCGGGGCACTGGCCCTGTCCGCCTCGACGGTGATGTGGACCGTCGGCGCCTGGGTCCAGGAGCGTCGCATCCACCGCTGGGGCCCCCGACGCCTTGTCCGCTCCGGCGAGGTCGTCATCCTTGCCGGTTTGGGGTTGATGACCGTCGTCCTGTGGCCGGCCATCCCCCCGGCGGCCGGCATCGGGGCATGGTCGCTGGCCGGTCTGGGGATGGGTTTTGCCTATTCGCCGCTGTCGGTGACCGCCCTCGACCGGTCGCCTCGGGGTGGGGAGGGCCGTACCACCGCGGCGCTGCAGCTCACCGATGTGCTCGGCCAAGCGCTCGGCACCGGTGCTGCGGGCGCCGCGGTGGCGTCAGGAGTGCACGGGCTGGGCGCTCGCCCCGGTGTCGCGTTGGCCTTCGGCCTCGCCGGGGCGGTGGCGTTCATCGCCTGGTTGGTCGGCGCCCGCTTACCGCCGAAGCTGATCGTGGCAACCCCTGAAGGGGGGTCCGACCTCATGTCGCTGCCCGCGCCCCCGGCCGGGGCGTGAGGTCACAGGCGCCCGGTACCTTCGTTTCGTATGGCGCGACCAAGCGAACCCGAGGTGGCTGCCCTGGCCGGTAGTGCCGCGTCGCTCGCCGCGGGGCGCCGGCTGGCGCTCCCCGGTCCCTGGTCGGAGTTGGGTCACAACGACCGGTCGGTTTGGGGTGCCTGCCGGGGGAGTGCGAAAGCGCCCTACCGGGTGGCCGTCGACAGCAACGGGCCTTTCGCTTACCGCTGCGAGTGTCCCAGCCGGAACTTTCCGTGCAAACACGCTCTCGGGCTCCTCCTCCTATGGGCCGGCGGGCCCGGTGCGGTGCCGGAACTGTCGCCGCCCGGCGACGTCGCCGCCTGGCTGGCTACTCGTTCCCAGCCCCGCCCCGGCATGGCAGCCGACCAGGACGGCCCGGGAGTTCCGGTGCTTGCGCTCGGTTCGGGGGCATCTCCGAGCGGGGCCGACGACCAGCTGGGCTCACGGACCCGACCTCCTCCCGACCCGTCTGCCGCGGCGGCCAGGGTCCAGCGACGCACCGAGCGCATCGTGGCGGGCATGGCCGAGCTCGACCGTTGGCTCGGTGACCTCGTCCGGGGCGGCCTGGCCCACGCTCAGGGGCAGCCGTATACCTATTGGGACGCCATGGCCGCTCGCCTGGTCGACGCGCAGGCCCCGGGGGCGGCGTCCGCGGTGCGGCGCATGGCCGGGGTCGTACGCAGCGGAGAGGGATGGCCGGAGCGCCTCTTGGCGCAGTGCTGCCGGCTCCATCTGTTAGCCGCCGGCTGGTCCCGGTTGGACCTGCTACCCGAGACTGAACGGGCCGATCTGCGCACGGCGGCGGGTTGGCCTTGGGCGAGCGAACAGGTCGCGTCAGGGCCCAGAGAACGGGACCGTTGGTATGTGCTGGCCCGCATCGAGACCGAAGAAGAGCGCGTCACGGCTCTCCGAACGTGGCTCTGGGGTTTAGAGGGGGGTCGCCTGGCCCTGGTATTGGATTTCGCTCGCCCGGGAGCCGCACCGCCCTGGGCGCTGTGGCCCGGCCAGGTGGTGGACGCCGAAGTGGCCCGTTACCCAGGCAGCGCGCCGTTACGGGTCCTGGTCACCGAGCGCTGGGATGGACCCGAGGAGGCAGTGGCCGTGGCGACGGCCCCGCCGGGGTGGGCCGATCTGGGCCAGGCCGCCGAGGCCAGGGGACAGGCGCTGGCCCGGGATCCGTGGATGGAGCGGTGGCCGGTGTCGGTGGCAGGGGTTGTTCTTGCCCGGGTTGATGCCGGCTGGGAAGTTGCCGACTCCGGCGGGAGACGCTTACCGCTGCGCGTTGACGGTCCCATCGGATGGCGGCTGCTGGCCGTCGCCGCCGGACGGAGCGTGCATCTGCTGGCCGAATGGGTCGGCGGCCACCTTTTCCCGCTTGGAGTGTGGGTTGAGGATCGGATGGTGATCCTGTGATCAGTGTGTGGGACGAAGTGGTGGAGGCAGCCCTCATGGGGACCGACCGGCGACCGTTCTCGTCGATCAACCTCCCCGGTGCGGCGGGCGACCTGCTCCGTACCGCGCCCGGCCTTCTCGACGCCGCCACAGTGGTGTGGGCCCACGGCGAGGTCGGTCGACGCCTTGTGCCTCACGAGCGAACGCTCCGCGACGGCCAGGTAGACGACGATCGTCCGTTGCTGTCCGTGGGCGCCGTACGGGCCCTCGAGGTCATTGTCGGCGACCGCCGCTTTCTTCCGGCGTTGGACGAATGGTTGGAGCTGGCGGTTCGAGCCGGTGGGCGCCCCCCCGGCGAGGCTGTGCCCGCCCTACTCGACGCTGTGCGAGACCCGCAGCGCCCGGCCTGCTGCCGGGTGGTTGGTCCGCTCGCTGCGTGGTTGGGAGCCCGCAATCCAACCTGGCAGTGGGCGACACGGGTGCGACCGCAATGGCCGGACTCCGCGCAACCACACGACGCGATGGTGGCCACGACGCGCCAAGGCGATGAGGTGGCGATGGCCGCCCTCGAGACAGCGCCTTCGGAAACGCTCCAGGCGCTGGTAGGAAGCCGATCCGGACCCTGGTCGGCGGCGCTCACCGAGGCTGCGCTGGACGCCCTGGCCCGCTGCATCCGAGCTCAGCGCTCCGGACTGATGGCGTTGCGCACCACGCTGCCCGCTCTGGCCCACGTGGTGGACCCCGAGAAGGCCGACGAGGTATCCGCCTTGGTCGAAGTCGTCGACGGACTGCCCGACAAGGAGCGGGCGGCAGCCCGGGCCTACTGGGCGGCGTCGCTGGCCTCGTTGGCGGCCATGGTCCACTTCCGCCGTTCTCTGCACAAGGAGTTTTCATGACCACACCCACCGACGTGGCCGACATCGTGCGGGCCCACGCCGAGGTGGCAGACACGGCAGAACTCGACGCGTTGCGCGCGGTCGACGACCGTCCCCGGCCTCCGAACTGGCGGCTTTCGCCCTATGCCGTGGCCACCTATCTCCTGGGAGGCACGCTGCCCGGCGGCGTAGCTATCGCCCCCAAGTACATCGGGCCTCGGCGCATCATCGAGATCGCCATCGCCTCGCTGGCCACGGACCGGGCGCTACTCCTCCTCGGAGTGCCCGGCACCGCCAAGACCTGGGTCAGTGAACACCTCGCGGCAGCCATCAGTGGGGACTCGACCCGGATCGTGCAGGGTACTTCGGGTACGGCGGAGGAGGCCATCCGCTACGGCTGGAACTATGCCCGGCTCCTGGCCGACGGTCCCAGCACCGCCGCACTCGTACCGAGCCCGATCATGCGGGCCATGCAACTCGGCACCTTGGCGCGTATCGAGGAACTCACCCGTATCCCTTCCGACGTCCAGGACGCTCTTATTACGGTCCTGTCGGAAAAGTCACTTCCCATCCCGGAGCTCGACAGCGAGGTCCAAGCGGTCAAGGGGTTCAATGTGATTGCCACCGCAAACGACCGCGACAGGGGCGTCAATGAGCTTTCCTCCGCCCTTCGCCGCCGTTTCAACACCGTCGTGCTCCCCCTGCCGGCGAGCATTGACGACGAGGTCGAGATCGTCCGGAGCCGGGTCGACGCGCTCGGTGCTGCGTTGGAGTTGCCGCTGGCGGCCCCAGGCCTTGACGAGATCCGGCGGGTCGTCACCATTTTCCGCGAGCTGCGCGACGGAGTGACCGAAGACGGACGGACCAAAGTGAAGTCGCCGTCCTCCACACTCAGTACGGCGGAAGCCATCTCGGTGCTTACCAACGGCTTGGCCCTGGCCGCCCATTTCGGCGACGGCCAACTGCGGGCTGGGGACGTTGCGGCGTCGCTGGTCGGAGCGGTGATCAAAGACCCCGTGCACGACATGGTGGCCTGGGAGGAGTACCTCGAAGCCGTCGCTCGCGAGCGCGACGGCTGGTCCGATCTCTACGCTGCGTGCCGGGAGCTCACTTGAGTGTTCGGGTCTTCCCGATCCGCCACCATGGTCCCGGGTCTGCCCGGGCCCTGGCCGCGTCGCTCTCCGCGTGGCAGCCCGACGCCGTGCTCATCGAAGGACCACCGGAAGCCAACTCCCGGTTAGCTTTTGCTCAAGCGCCTGGCATGCGTCCACCGGTGGCACTGTTGGCATACGTCCCGTCCAAACCCGCCGTCAGCGCTTTCTATCCCATGGCGGGCTGGTCCCCCGAATGGGTCGCTTTGCGCCACGGACTGAGCCGAGGCGTGCCGGTGACCATGATCGACCTGCCTGTGGGCGCGCTTTTCCAGCGTCGTGTTGCAAAAGAATCCGGCATAGGCGACGGCAAGGCCGGCGTGCCCGACACCGACCACGCCGGGCACGAACCCGTTTCCGACGACCCGGTCGCCGAAGACCCTATTGCCCGCGACCCCATTGCCCGCCTGGCCCGGATTGCCGGCTACGACGACGCCGAGCGGTGGTGGGAGGACATGGTCGAGCACCGCGTCGGGGAAGAGCCGTGGGACGCCATCACCGAGGCCATGGCCGAACTGCGCGAGCAGTCTCCCGCCGGCCTCGGTGCCGTAGCGGAACTCGAGGCGCAACGCGAAGCATCCATGCGCCAACATATCCGCGCCGCCGACAAACGCTACCAACGTGTGGCGGTGGTGTGCGGAGCGTGGCACGCGCCGACGCTGGTGGAGCGCGGACCGGCCACACGCGATGCGGCCCTGCTCGTCGGTTTGCGCAAGCAGCAGGTCGCAGTCACATGGGTGCCCTGGACCAACACCCGCCTGTCGTTTGCCAGCGGCTACGGTGCCGGGGTCAGCGCTCCCGGCTGGTACGAGCACCTTTTCACCAGCCCGGACCTCCCTATCGAACGGTGGATGGCCAAAGTGGCCGCGCTGTTACGCGCGGAGCAACTCGACGCGGCGCCGTCCTCAGTCGTCGAGTCGGTGCGTTTGGCTCGAGCCCTGGCCACCCTGCGAGGGCGGCCGCTCGCGGGCTTGAGCGAATGCACCGACGCCGCGCAAGCGGTGCTGGGCGGTGGCCACGAAGCGGCTCTCAAGTTGATCGCCCGCCAGTTGGTCATCGGCGACAAGATCGGCGAAGTCCCGCCGGGATCCCCCACGGTGCCCCTCGCCGCCGATCTCGCCGCGGCACAACGGCGACTCCGGATGAAACCGCAGAGCGGCACGCGGGCGCTGGACCTCGACTTGCGCAACGACACGGATCTGTCCCGCAGTCGTTTGCTGCACCGCTTGGATTTGCTCGAGATCCCCTGGGGAGCGCGCAGCGACCAACAGAGGGGTACGGGGACCTTCCGGGAGGAGTGGGTGCTGCGCTGGGAGCCGGAACTCGCGGTGCGGGTCATCGAAGCCAGCATCTACGGCACGACTGTCGGGGCGGCCGCCACCACCCGGGCCATCGAGGCTGCCCAACGGGCACCGCACGTCGCCGCAGTGACCAGCCTGGTCGAGCAATGCCTCCTGGCTGAGCTTCCGGCTGCGCTGGTAGCGGTGATGGCAGCCCTCGACACGCGCGCGGCGCTCAGCTCGGAGGTGGGGGAGCTCATGGACGCTCTATCTCCCCTCGCCCGCATCCTGCGTTACGGCACCGTGAGGCGTACCGAAGTGGCCATGCTCGAACGTGTGGCGCGTGGTCTGGTGGCTCGGATCTGTGCCAGCTTGGGTCCCGCGGCTTCTTCACTCGACGACGCAGCCGCCACCACGATGGCCAGGCGGATCGCCGCGGTGAGCGCAGCGGTCGCTTCGCTCGACGATCCTTCCCTGCGCTCCGAGTGGCTGGGGGCCGTGTCTGTGCTGAGCGCGGCAAACGGCATGCACGGCTTGGTAGTCGGGCGCGCCTCGCGAATCGTGCTGGACGCCGGCAACATCGACGCCGGCGTCGTGTCGCGGCGATTGGCCGCAGCGCTCTCCAGCGGAGAGGACCCGGCGCACGGCGCCCACTGGATCGAAGGGCTCCTTTCGGGAAGTGGGCTCCTGCTCGTGCACGACCGGCCCCTCCTCGCTCTCATCGACGAGTGGGTGGCGTCGGTCAGCGCCGAGGTCTTCGACGGCGTCCTGCCCTTGCTGCGCCGTACGTTCTCCCTCTTCGAGCCGGGCGAGCGGCGCCTCATCGCCACGGCCGCAGCGCGCCTTGGCGGGACCGGCGTAGCCGAGCAGGGACCAGGGGCCGGCGGACGCCTCGCCCCCGACGTCGACGCCGGTCGCGGCGACGCCGTACTCCCCGTCCTGCAGCGTCTCCTCGGTTTGGGCGCCTCGGCATGAGCGAAGGCGGGACGCGGGAAGAGCTGTTTGCTGAGCAACGCTCAGAAGAGGAACGGTCGAGCGACGAACGCCGCCGGCGTTGGCGCCTGATACTTGGCGCCCCGGCAGAATCAGCTGGGTACCGGCCGCTGGGAGACGAGGACGCGGCACGCGACTCAGCGCTCGCCGCCCTCTACAACACCCAGGATCGCCCGGCGGGCGCTGCGGGGCGAACCCCCAAGACGCGGGCGGGCGGTCTCGGCGGCTCCGCCCCGGCTGTGGCCCGCTGGCTCGGTGACATTCGCCGTTACTTCCCGACCACCGTGGTCCGGGTGATGCAGACCGACGCCATGGAACGACTTGGTCTGCGACGGCTTCTCCTGGAACCTGAACTGCTCGAGGCGGTCGAGCCGGACGTGTCACTGGTGGCTACTCTTCTCGGACTTCGTACCGTCATCCCCGAGCGCAGCCGACAGAGCGCCCGTGACGTCGTGCGCACGGTCACTGACCAACTGGAGCGCCGCCTGGCCCGCAAAACGCGCGTCGCGGTGCGTGGAGCGCTCGACCGCGCCGCACGAACCCGACGACCGAGGCGCGCCGATATCGACTGGGGACGCACCATCCATGCCAACCTGCGCCACTACCAGCCGGCCTACCGCACGGTCATTCCCGAGCGACTGGTGGGCTATGCCCGCAGCCAGCAATCGATGCAGCGCGACCTGATTCTGGCCGTCGACCAGAGCGGCTCGATGGGAGCATCGGTCGTTTACGCGAGCGTCTTTGGGGCAGTGCTGGCCGGGCTGCGGGCCCTGCGCACCCGGCTCGTCGTCTTTGACACATCTGTCGTCGACCTCACCGCACAACTCGCTGATCCCGTCGACGTGCTCTTTGCCACCCAACTCGGCGGGGGGACCGACATCAATCAAGCCGTGGCCTATTGCGCCACCCTCATCGAGCGTCCAGACGACACCATCTTCGTGTTGCTCAGCGACCTGTTCGAGGGCGGCCAGCGAGACGATGCGGTGCAACGCATGGGGGAGCTGGTGCGCGCCGGGGTGACCACCGTCGCTCTGCTCGCCCTCAACGACGACGGAGCGCCGGCCTACGACCACAACATGGCCACGGCACTGGCCGAAGTGGGAGTGGCTGCTTTCGCCTGTACACCCGACCAATTCCCGGATCTGATGGCGGCGGCGATCGAGCGGCGGGATCTGGCGCTCTGGGCGGCCGACAATGGGATCGCGACGGCTGCGCCGGTGGGCACCGGCCCCTTGTAGACAGATTCCTGATGTTGTGTACTACGATGCCCGAACTCAGGCATCCGCTGCCGGTGTACGAGAAAGGGGCTATGACATGCGTAACCCGCACGCGGGCGAGCCGTTTGCCACGTCGGACGAGGACATCGCGGAAGCGCTCCAAGACGTGAGTATCCCGACGTTGATGCTGTCGCTGGTGCACATGTCAGGTAACCCCGAGCTGATCCGGGGCCGGCTCAAGCCGGCCGGGATCATGCTCAACGAGGTCCAGGGCTACATGAGCGAGGAGGACAAGGCAAAGGTCCGGGCCATCGCCCTCGAGGTCATCTGTGATTACCGCGACCGCGGCTGTCCTGAGCCTGAGCCCGTTTCAGGCGAACTGCTGCACGAGATGATGAGCTGGTTGGCATGCGAGGATGTCCCCCGCGAGTACGTCCCCATGCTCATGGAGGAGATGGAACTCGACGGAGCGGACGCCCGGCGAGTCGAGATTCCGGCCGACCCCGAGGCCCGCGCCGCCTTCCCCGTCGTCATCATCGGTTGTGGCGAGTCGGGCTTGCTGGCCGGTATCCGCCTGCAAGAGGCGGGGATTCCCTTTACCATCATCGAAAAGAACGAGGGCGTGGGGGGCACCTGGTGGGAAAACTCCTATCCCGGCGCCCGCGTGGACGTCGGCAACCATTTCTACTGCTACAGCTTCGAGCCGAGCGACGCTTGGACGGAGTACTTCGCGCAGCAACCGGAACTCCAAGCGTATTTCCAGTCCGTCATGGTCAAACACGAGATCGAACCGCACGTCCTGTTCTCCACCGAGGTGCTGGGGGCTGAGTGGGATGACGGCGACGGGACATGGTCGGTGCGGACGCGTCACCGCGACGGCACCGAGACCACCTACGTCGCTCGGGCGGTGATCTCGGCGGTAGGCCAACTCAACCGTCCCCACACCCCCTCGATAAGGGGTCAGGAGACCTTCGCGGGCCCGGCTTTCCACTCGGCGCGTTGGGACCATTCGGTAGACCTCACCGGCAAACGGGTGGCCATGATCGGAGCGGGAGCCAGCGGATTCCAGATTGCCCCGGCCATCGCAAGCGACGTCGCGCAGCTGACCGTGTTCCAGCGCACCGCACAATGGATGTTCCCCAATCCCAACTATCACGCGCCGGTCGGTCCCGGTGTGCGCTGGGCGCTGCGCCACCTCCCCTTTTACGGCCGCTGGTATCGCTTCTTGATTTTCTGGCCGGCCTGCGACAAGGGACTCGAAAACGCGCGGGTCGATCCCAGCTATCCCGATCAGCAGCGTGCAGTCAGTGCCAACAACGAGATAACCCGCCAGCGCTTCAGCGAGTGGATCACCAGTCAGATCGGCGACGAGCCGGAGTTGTTGGCCAAGGTCCTGCCCGATTACCCGGCGACGGGCAAGCGGACGTTGCAAGACAACGGGAGCTGGCTGCGGACCCTGACCCGGGACAACGTGGAACTCGTGCGCACCGGGATCGACCACATCGAACCGGATGCCGTTGTCACCGACGACGGCGTGCGCTACCCCGTCGACGTCATCGTCTACGCCACCGGCTTCTACGCCAACCGGGTCTTGTGGCCGATGGACATTGTGGGTCGCGGCGGCGCCAACCTGCGGGCGCTGTGGGGCGAGCGACCGGCGGCCTACCTCGGCATCACCGTCCCCGGCTTTCCCAACCTCTTTTGCATGTACGGACCCGGCACCAACTTGGCCCATGGCGGCAGTCTGATCTTCCACTCCGAATGCCAGATGCGTTACATCACCCAATGCATCGAAGAGCTTATCGTCGGTGGTCACCGCTCGATGGAGCCGCGGGAGGAACTCTACGAGGAGTGGCACGATCGTTCGCAGCGGGAGATCAAGACCCTGGTGTGGGCGCAGCCGTCGATCAAACACTCCTTTTTCAAAAACGCGTACGGGGAGATCCATGTGCTCAGCCCGTGGCGCCTGGTCGACTACTGGACCTGGACCAAGACGCCCAACCTGGGCGATTTTGTCGTGCAGTGAGCTCGCCGGCGCCACCGGTCCCGGTCGCCACGCGCGACCGCCTGCTCAACGCCACCGAACGATGCCTTCGCCGTTCGGGAATCCGCCGCACCACGATGATCGAGGTGGCCAACGAGGCCGGCGTGTCGCGAGCCTGGTTGTACCGCCATTTCTCCGACAAGGAGTCGCTTGTCACCGCGGCGTTGGTGCGCACCGACGAAGCCTTCTGGGCGGCCGCCCATCAACGGGTTTCGCAGGTGCAGGGGATCTCGGCGCAGGTGGCGGCGGCCGTGCGCTTCTCCCGTGAGCAGCGGCCGGGTGCGCTCATGTTGCAGTTGCAGGCCGAAGAGCCGGAGGCGTTCGCGGCCACGGTGGGCACCGGGGTGGCGGAACTCATGCCCGGGATGGCCCGTTTCTGGCACCGTTATCTGGAACAAGCCCGCGACCGCGGTGAGTTGCGGACCGATCTGCAGATCGCACGGGCGGCCGAATGGGTGATGCGGATCGTGCTGTCGCTGGTGACGGTGCCCGGCGACGGGGTCGACGCCGACGACGGGGAGAGCGTGCACCGCTTCGTTGACGAGTTCCTGGTCAGCGGCCTGCGCTAGTTGCGACGCACGGATTTCGTACCATCCGCTACGGTGACCCGCCGGGGACCGACGTCTTCCCGTCGCGAAGGGAGCAAATGGTGAGCAACGAAGCGGTGATGCCGCGCCAAGCGGAGCGGATCGCGAAATGGGATGCCGAGGCCGACGTGGTCGTCGTGGGCTATGGGATCGCCGGCGCAGCGGCAGCCATCGAGGCCGCCGGGGCTGGGACCGACACCCTAGTCCTCGACCGGGCCGGCGGCTGGGGTGGCGCTTCCGCGCTGTCGGGCGGATTCGTCTATCTCGGCGGTGGCACAGCCGTGCAGAAGGCCTGCGGGATCGACGACGACGCCGACGAGATGTTCAAGTTCCTGATGGCCGCTATGGGCCCGGGAGCCGACGAGGCCAAAACCCGGCTCTACAGCGACGAGTCGGTGGAACTGTTCGACTGGCTGGTGGAACTGGGCGTTCCCTTCAACCACTCCTTCTACGGCGAGCCGTCCTGGGAGCCGTACGGGGGCCAGGGCCTCATGTACACGGGCGGAGAAAACGCCTGGCCCTATAACGAGATCGCTCGGCCTGCGGCCCGCGGCCACCACCCGCCGATGTCGGGATGGGATGCCACCGGGGGCGAAAACGCAGGGGGCCGCATGATCGTGGCCCCCATGATTCGTCGGGCCGAGGAGCTGGGCGTCAAGGCCATCTACAACGCGCGTGTCGACTCGCTGGTGGTCGATGGCGACAACCGGGTGTCCGGAGTGGTGGGACGCCAGTTCGGCGAAGAGCTCGTCGTACGGGCCCGCAAGGGTGTGGTCCTGGCCGCAGGCAGCTTCGTCTACAACGACCGAATGGTGTGGAGTCATGCACCGTGGATCCTGGGCCGCCAGGGCTCGGCTGTAGAAGAACACGAGGGCGGGGGCATTCTCGCCGCGCAGGCCCTGGGCGCCGACATCGCCCACATGGATGCCTGCGAGGTGGCCGGGCCGCTCAACCCTCCGGTCCTCATCCGGGGCATCGCGGTCGACGGGTTCGGCCAGCGCTTTGTCAACGAGGACACCTACCCGGGACGCGTCGCTCAACTCATGATGCTCAAACACGACAACGCCGGGTTTGTGATCGTCGACGAGCGCTGCCTGGAGGAAGGCAAGGGCGGTCCCATGGAACACATCTTGCGGTTGTCATCGGTGTGCGAGACGCTCGAAGAACTCGAAGGCGAAATCGGCGTGCCCGCCGGGTCCTTGGAGGCCACCGTGGGTCTCTACAATCGTCACGCGGCAAACGGCCAGGATCCCGTGTTCCACAAGGATGCGAAATGGCTGCGCCCGCTCGAAGCGCCGTTCGGAGCTTTCCGCATCGGCAACACCACCGGGGGTTTCACTCTCGGGGGCCTGCGCACCACCGTCGACGCCGAGGTCCTTCACGTGGGCGGCGACCCCATCCCCGGTCTCTACGCTGCGGGCCGGACCACCTCCGGTATCCCCGCTTGGGGCTATGCCAGCGGTGCGTCGCTGGGCGACGGGGCCTTCTTCGGGCGCCGGGCCGGGCGGGCCGTGGCCAAGCTGTAGCCGACGTGGTCGGCGTGCAGCGCGGTGGCCCCGTCGGGCGCCGGGGCCGGGTTGGGGGTTGACTCGGCGATGGTGAAACCGAGCGCCACCTTCTACTCGACTTCTGCCTTTATGCGCTCGAGCGTGGTCTGCATCCCTCTGCGGTTGACGCGGCCGCGCGACCACCCCCACAGCGCCCAGTACAGCCGCAGTCCGAGGATGGGGGTGAGGTCGAATGTCTCGGTGACATCGGTGCCGTCCCCTGCGGGTTCCAGGTGATACCCCCACACACTGAGCGGTTTGTCGCTCGGGCCCACACCGAAGGAAAACTGGCGGCCGGGCTCCGAGGTGATGACCGTGCAGGGCGTCCAGTACACCGGACCGATGCCATTGCGTTTCACGTGGCCCCGGAAGCGGGCACCGACCGCCGGACCGGTCGCCCCCTCCAACCATTCGGCTTCAAATGTCTCCGGGCTGTAGCGGCCGATCTGGGTCACGTCACTGACCAGAGCCCATATGTCTTCGGGGCCAGCGGACATGTGAACGGTCACCGATTCATGCACGGAATGGATGCTAGCTTTCGATGCAGTGCAGCATTGGGACACCATCGCCGCGCAACGCCGGGCGCTGGCCGATCAACTCGACGCCTTGAGCGCCGAGCAGTGGTCCACCCAGAGCCTGTGCGGAGCATGGACCGTCCACGACATGACGGCTCATCTGATTGTCCCCCACGAGATCTCGATTCCCCGGTTCCTGGTCATGCTGGCCGCCGCCCGCGGTAGTTTCGAACGCACCAACGTCGCCATGACCGCCCGGGTGGCGACCCGCCCGTCGGCGCAGTTGGTCGCCGATCTGCGGCGCTTCGCAGAGAGCCGGGCAAAACCCCCCGGTTTCGGATCAGAGGCGCCGCTGACCGAGATCCTGGTCCACGGCCAGGACATCGGGCTGCCCCTCGGTTTGCCCGCCGCGGGACCGCTCGAGCCGTGGGCCGACGCCCTCACGTTCCTGGTTTCCCCCAAGGCCCGGCGCGGGTTCATGTCGCGCCCGGTGACCGGCATGCGGCTCGTCGCGCTCGACGTCGACTTCACGTACGGCAGTGGCGAAGAGGTATTCGCGCCCGCTGTGGCTCTGGCCATGACCTTGATGGGCCGGAGCGCCCTGGTGCACGACCTCGACGGTCCCGGCGCCGCCAAGCTGGCCGGTTTCGCCCGCTCCTGAACCTCTAGACTGGCGCTGCGCTCATCCCGAGCGAGGAGACCTCCGCAGCAATGGAGGAGATCGGGGGGTTCCCGTGGGAACCCGGACGTCAAGCGTGGTACCCGCCCCGCCGGCAACGGCAGGGGCCCCGCCGGTGGAAGCCGCCGACTGGGACGAGTCGCGGTGGGCGGCCATCCTCGATCGCGTCGAGCAGCGGCAACCGGGGATCGGGCTGCGCTTTTGGGGGCCGCCGTTGTGGCTGGAAGTCACCATGACCGGTCCCGATTCAGAGGCATGGTCGGTGGCCGGCGCCGGTCGGCTTCCTGATCAGCCATGGGACTGGCAGGCCAGCGCGGCGTGCGCGGAGGCCATGGCCCTCGAGGCGGCGGAGGGCGACGACGACGACCTGCTCGAGGTGGTCAGCCGTTACACCATCGAAAACCTCATTCTCAACGCGGTGCACGAGATCGGCGAGTGGTTGCGTTTCGACGCTCATCGGCTTTTCACCGCCCACGGGAGGGGGGGCGACGGCGACGGGATTCAGGGGAACGGCGTAGTCAACGTGGCCGTGCACTTTGGCGCTGCGATGGTTGTCAGACCAGCGTCCTCGCCCGCGGTTAGCGCTCGAGCAGGGCGTGAGGTGGCACCGTGGCGCTTCACCTACCTGCCGGGCGTAGCAGTGGCCTATGGCCCGCAAGGGCCGACGGTGATCGAAGACGGCATGCCCCAAGCCGGCACCGGCTTGGAGTGGTCCGAAGAGACGTGCGCGCTGGTGAACGCCCCGAGCGCTGAGTTCGTCGAGGCCGTGCAGCGCGACGTCCATCGGTCACTGGTGCACTACGAAGCGGGGAAAGTGTGTGACCTGTTCTACGTGGACGGGGCCAGGCCCTGGTTCTTGGACTCGGGCCGGTCGGCCAAAGCCGACGCCCACCCGCTCACGCTGACCGTCAGCTACCACGGAGAATCTGTCGGTACGCAGCCAGATACTGCTCGATCATCCGGTCGACCCCGAATCGGCTGACCGCGTCGCTCCTGATGGCCTCCCGGTCGAGGCGGCCGACGGTTTCGACAGCCACGGCGGCCTCGTCGACGTCGTGTACCAGCGCGCCGTTGACCCCGTCCCTGATCAGTTCGGACATCGAGCCGCGCTCGAACGCGATGACCGGCGTTCCACAGGCCATCGACTCGACCACGCTGTAGCCGAAGGGCTCGTCGAAGTTGATCAAATGCAGCAGGGCGTGTGCTTTTCCGAGGACTTCGGCTCGTTCCCGGGGGCCGACGGGACCCACATAGCGCACCATGTTGCCGTCCAGGTGGGGCGCCACCTCCGCGTCGAAGTAGGCCTGATCCTGGATGAATCCGGCGATTATCAGCGGGATACCGGCTGTGCGGGCCACGCTGATCGCCGCTGCGGTGCCCTTGTCGGGATGGATGCGACCGAAGAAGAGCAGATATTCACCGGCGTCGGGATGGAGCGCGAAGCGTTCGGTGTCGATGCCGTGGTGGATGGTCGCCAGGTAGTCGAGGCTGCGATGGCGGTCGGCCTCGCTGATGGCGACGTAGTGGGTGCGGCCGTTGTACTTCTGATAGACGGGGAGGATGCTCTCGTTGGAGAACCCGTGAATGGTGGTCAGCACGGGAGTGTCGACCAGCGCGCTGTAGGTCAACGGCACGAAGTCGAAACTGTTGTGGATCAGATCGAACTGGCCGGCCCGTTCGAATACTTCGCTGATGTGGAGGTGTTCCCACACCTTCACATCGACGTCGGGATCCTCTTCGTAACCGTGGGCCATTACCGACACCAAAGTGGCCGCGCTGCGTGAGTCTGCGGTGGCAAAGAGGGTCACGTCGACGCCGTGAGCCACCAGACCTTCGGTGAGCAGCGAGGCAAACTGTTCCCATGGCCCGTAGTGGCGCGGAGGGACGCGCCAAGCCGTAGGAGCCAGTACCGCTATGCGCACAGTTCGTCGAGCAGCTCGGCCAGGTCGATGAACGCGATGGTGCTGGAGCGGTCGCCGTACGCGTAGGGCAGCACGAGCGTCTGGTCGTGGAGGAGCGCTCCGCACGAGTACACCACGTTGGGTACGTACCCCTCGCGTTCGTATTCGTTCGGTGACAGCAGAGGCCGCCGTAGCTTTCCCAGCACCTTGGTGGGATCGTCGAGGTCGAGCAGAATGGCGCCCAGCGAGTAGGTGCGCATCGGCCCCACCCCATGGGTAATGACCAACCATCCCTCGTCCGTTTCGATCGGAGACCCGCAGTTGCCGATCTGGATGAGCTCCCATGGCTGCTCCGGTGACTGGATTTCGACGGGCTGGCCCCAATGGTGGGCGTCGGACGAGAAGGCGACGGCGTTGCGCTCCCGGTCCCAACGCGACAAAGCGACGAAGCGTCCACCGATGCGTCGGGGGAAAAGGGCCATCCCTTTGTTTTTGGCTGCCGGACCGGTGAGCTGCACGACGTGGAAGGTGGTGAAGTCGTCGGTCTGGAGCAGTTGAGGTGACACGTGGGCACCGTCGAACGCGGTGTAGGTGGCGTAGTAGGTGGCCGAACCCTCATCTATAAAACGGACGAAGCGGGCGTCCTCCATCCCGTTGACCTCGGTGGGGCCGTGGGGTCGGATGACCCGCTGGCTCAGCGAGGACTTCTCGGGAAAGGTGAACCTGTAGTTCGACCGGGCCACCGTGCGGATTTGCTCGATGTACACGCGATCCTCGTAGCGGGTGAGGACCTGGGTGTGCAGCTCGGCGAGAGAGGTTTCCAACTCGAGGTGGGAGAAGGTGGCCGGAAGGTGGTCGAAGACCAACCCCACCAGTTCGTCGCCTTGGCCGTGGCGGTCGAGCAGTGCCAGGAAGTTGGCGCGGTCATAGCGCGCCGGCGACTGGCGGCCGCTGGTCAGGGGGGTCGCCGGGTCATCGACGACCACGGTGTTCCCGGAGGCGCCCACAACCCCGGTGCGGAACTCGATAGACGAGATATGCCCTTCGCCGATCGCCCGGAGGCTGAGCACGAAGCGGAGTTCGCCGGGTTGCAAACCCGTTTGGTCAGGATGGGCCACGATGGACGGGTTGCACAGGGCGGCCGCCTCCACTGAGAACTCATTGGTGGCGTAGGCCCCGATGAGCATGCACCGAGCAACCGAAAGGTCATCGCGTGGACGCAGCCGGCCACCCATTGCCTCGAAGTGGGCCAGCAGATCATCGGCGAGTTGGCCGTGGCGATGTTCGAAGCGCTGCAGTGTGTCGTCGAGCAACGCATCGACCTGTTTGTCGGTCATGGCCAGGACCCGCTGCATGACCAGGCTGGCCCGGGAGGCGCCGGTCGAGAGTTCCTCGCCGGCCACAAAGATTTGATTCACCACCCGCCCCGGGTCCGGCTCCAGACGAATAGCGGTGCGCCGTACCGGCACGTTCATGGATTCGGGCTCATCGGGCGAAAACTGAGTGGACGCCATCAGAGCCCCGGCACGACCCGCTGGGCGTGCTGCGCGCACAGCAGCCAGGCCAGAGTGGACTCTGCCCCCTGGTTGCGGTTGGCGCCCGACGGTTCCAGGCCGTCGTAGCCGCCGCCGGTGGAGGGGTCGTGCATGGCGGTGTGGGCGTCGTTGTCACCGAGGAACCAGCGGACACAATCGCCGATCGCCTTCGACCAGCGATCCTCGCCGGTGACCATAAAGGCCCGGGAGCACGCGTCGGCCAACGCGGCAGCTTCGATGGGTTGTTGGTCGAAGCCGGGACGCGCGTCGCCAGGGCCCCAACCCCCGACCGGTACCAGTGAAAGATGGTCGTCGTGGGTTTGGAGATCTACCAGCCAGCGCAGCAGGCGCACTCCTTCGGTCACTGCGAGGTCGTCGCCGAGGGCCGAGCCGGCCGCGATCAACGCCTCGGCCATGGATGCATTGGCATAACTCAAGCGGTCTTCGGGCCACGGCCACGCGGGGTCAGGCCGCGGTCGGGGCAGCGAGATCAGCGCGTCGGCCAGCAGCCGACGCGCGCCGTCGTGGTCGGGCACCGCGGAGAGCACTTCGGCGGCGCCGAGTACAGCGAAAGCGCTGGCCCGTGGCCATGGTGAGCGGCACCGGGCGCTGAGGGAGAACCGATCGAGGGCCTCTTCGCGCTGCCACTGCGGTCCGCTGCCCGCCACCACGGCACCGAGGCCCCACACGGCGCGGCCCCACCAGTCCCCGGTGCTCGGCTGATCCTCCCACCGCCGGTCATAGCCGAGACGGTTCCGGCAAGCTCCGCTGGGGTCCTGCGCGTGTGCAGTAAAAGCCAGATAGCACTCGCCCAGCGAGACGGAGCGAGCGCTCGGGTCGGGGACCCGGCTCAACACGAGGAGACCGCGTGCGACGTCGTCGAGGCAGTAGCCGTGTTCGCGCCGGGGAACCGAACCCTTGGCGTGCTCCAGTAAACCGGTGTCGTCGCTCAGACGGGCCAGATGGTCGAGCGAGAACAGGCTGCCCAACGCGACCTGCGGAACGGTCACGCAGGAATCGAGGTCGACGCCTCGAGTGTGTGATCGGCCAGTTCACCATAGCGGGAGGCCACTGCGGCCCAGGTCAGATCGGGGACCAAGCTCAGAGCGACGTCGCTCATGGCGTCGGCGACCCCCGGTTCGGTCAGCACGCGCCGCACTGCCGCAGCAATGGCCGCCGGATCGCGGTGGCCCACGATGATGCCGGCCCCCGACGAGAGCAGTTCGACGGCGTGGGGGAACGCGGTGGCCACGACGGGCCGTCCAGCGGTCACTGCTTCGATCAGCACACCGGAGGTCACCTGATCCGTCGAGTCATAAGGCAACACCACGACATCGGCTGCGGCCACCAGGCCGCGCAGCGCCGGGCGGTCCAGGTAGCGGTTTTCGAAGCGGACGAGGTGGCCGACGCCCAGGGCCTCGGCCCGCGCCGCGACCATGTTGCGGTAGGACTCACCCGAGTGTTCCACGACGTGGGGGTGGGTTTCGCCGGCGATGACGTAGCGGGGGGAAGGGTCAAAGTCGACCAACTCGGCGAGGGCTTCTACCGCCCATTCGATCCCCTTGCCCGGTCCCAGCAGCCCCCACGTCAAGATCATCGGCGGACCGGCTTTCTGCCGGCGGGGGATGGCACCCCAGTCGGTGGGGGCGCCGTGCGCGATGACCACGATCTTCGACGGATCGACCCGGTAACCATCGAGCAGACGTTGCTCCGCGGTGGCGGTCATGACCACGACACTCGTTGCGGCCCGAGCTACCTGTTCGAGCACGATCCGCTGGTGCTTGGTCGGGTTGACCAACACGGTGTGGAAGACCACGAGGGACGGCACGTGGAGCCGGCGCAGGATCTCGATGACGGCTTCGCCGTCGAGGCCGCCGTAGATGCCGTATTCGTGCTGGATGACCGCCACGTCAAAACGATCGAGAGCCGCCGCGGCTGCTGTTTCGCCGCCCGAGGCGCGCTTCAACAGGTGATGGACGACCTCGGCGGAGCAGATCGGCTCCGGATGCTCCACCACGCGCACGACACCGATGTCTGCTGAGCGGGGGCCGTCGCGCAGCGCCAGGGCCAGCGATTCGGTGAAGGTGGCCAGGCCGCATTGCGTCGGCGGGTAGGTGCTGAGAAAACCAAATGAGGTCATCGGTTCAGGCTGCGCAGTGGGGGCATAACCACGGTCCCTCCTGGTTAGCCTCCGGCGCCTCGGGCAAAAAGATGAACGTGATGTCGCAGCGCGAGCAGGTCATCGGCGGCGTGCGACGCCGCAAATCGATTTCGCCTCCACCCAATGCCGGGTGGTGGGCGGCCAATGCCGGATGGATGGAAGGAGGGAGGGATGTCAAGGCGCACCTCTGCGTGAACTCAGAAGAGGCGTCGAGCCTGAACGGCACGTCGAGGGGAATCGATTAGTGCGAAACCAGGCGTCCCTCCCAAGATGGGATATATGCACTTTACCACGCGTAGATGGCAAAGCCGCTGGGAGCCGGTAGCATGGTGAACAGCTCACAATGGGCAACTGCACCCCCGCTTGACGGGGGAGGATTGGGGGGTTCCCGTGGGAGCCCAAGTTTCACCATCACATGCACGGGTGGTCCTGGTTGACTCACGACATGAGCGCCAGGCCATCATGCGCGTCATGGTGGAGGCAGCGCTGGGCGACGGAGCGGTGGTAGCCGAGGCGGCATCGGCGGCCGAGGCTTCCGAGGCAATCGAACGTTATGACGCCGACGTGGCGGTTGTGGAGATCCAACTACCGTTGGCCGACGGATTGGCCGCAGTGGCCTCGCTGCGCGAGGAGCACCCCGCCCTGGTGATCGTGGTCTGCACGTTTCATCGCAACCCCGTTCTGGAGCAGGCTGCGCTCGATGCCGGAGCGGACGCCTACCTGCCCAAGCCGGTCAGCCCGGTCGACCTGCGGGCCGCCGTCGAGACCGGCCACCGCGTCGTACTAGCCACCGCGTAGTACCGCACCGCGCAGCACTGGCCACCGCCGAGGTCTGGAGGGTCTCAGCCGGCGGCGCCCGGGTCGCCGGCAAACGGCGCCCGCAACTCGCGTTTCAGTACTTTCCCCGATCCCGTCTTGGGTAGCTCGTCGACGAAACTGACCGATCGGGGGACTTTGTAGCCGGCCAGATGGACCCGGGCATAAGCCATGATGTCGGCCGCGGTGACGCCCTCGTGTCCGGGCACGATCACCGCGTGCACGCTCTCCCCCCACTCCTCGTTGGGTATGCCGAAGACGGCGACTTCGTACACGTCGGGTGACTCGTCGAGAGCAGCTTCGATCTCTGCCGGATAAATGTTCATACCACCGCTGATGATCATGTCCCGTTTGCGATCGGCGATGTAGTAGTACCCGTCCTCGTCGCGGTAGGCCACGTCGCCGACGGTGTGAAAATCGCCCCGGCGGTCGGCCTCGAAACTTTCTTCCGCTTTGTAGTAGGCGTTGAACACATTGGCGGCCCGCACGAACAACTCCCCGTTGACGTACGGCTCGGTGATCTCCTGGCCGGGCTCGTCGAACAGTTTGATCTCCACGCCGGGAGCGGGACGCCCGCACGATCCGGGCTTGCGCAAATGGTCTTGGGGTCCGAGTACGGTGTCGACGCCGAGCTCCGTGGAGCCGTAGACCTCCCACAAGGAATCGTCGGGAAAGTTGGCCAGGTAGAGCTTTTTGAGAGCCAGAGTCCACGGGGCCGCGTTGGCGATGCAACGGCGCATGCTGGAGTGGTCGTAGCGGGCTTTGACCTCCTCGGGCAGCGTGCACACCTGGCGGATCGGGGTGGGAGCGGTGAAGGTGGTGGTCACGCCGTGGGTGGCGACGAGCCGCAGCCAATCCTCCGGTTCGAACTTGTGCTGCACGACCACGGTGTTCCCCAAGGCGTGGGCCAAGACGGCAAAGCTCCCGGGGCCGGAGTGATAGAGCGGACCGGTGGTCAGGTACACATCATCGGGCTGGTAGCCGATGAGGCCGACGAGCTGCAGCGTCTGATTGCTGTCCGGCGCCGCGTTGCGCACCGCGCCTTTGGGTTTGCCGGTCGTCCCCGAGGTGTAGATCATGCTGCCCCCGCTGGCGGCCTTCGGGGGCTCGACGTCGGTAGTGGGAAAGGTATCGAGTTGTGTCTCCAGGGCACCGTCACCGTCGAACACCAGCACCTGCTCGACCTGGGGGGTGTGGGGCAGGATGGACGCGATGAGGTGCTCATAGGCCGCGTCGACGTAGACGATCCGGGCGTCGCTGTTGTCCACCACGTAAGCCGCTTCTTCGGCGGTCAGGCGATAGTTGAGCGGTACGCCGATGGCTCCGCACTTGCGGATGGCATTGACCGCGACGATGAGGCCTGCGGAGTTTTGTCCGCACCAGGCCACCTTGCTTCGGGTGTCGGCGCCCAGGCTGACCAGAAGGGCCGCCAACTGGTTCGAGCGCCGGTTGAGCTCGGCGAAGGTGTAGCGGAGCGTCGGTGCGGCCGGTCGGTCGTCGATCACGGCGAGCTTGTCGGGCTGCGCTGCGGCATGTGCAGAAAGGATGTCCCCCATGGCCTCATCCTTTCGTGCCGGGCGAGCAATCGTCAACCGTCAGGTAAGCAGGTGCTGTCCGAAGCCCGGCGTGTGCCAGCCCCGGCCGGCGGTGTCGATGACGAATCCTTCGTGGTCGGGGAGGTCCTCCAACCAGCCTGCAGCGTCGCCACCCATGGCCAACGCCGCGGTGGCGTACGCATCGGTGACGACCAGCTCCGGTCCGATCACTGTCACCGCGGCCAACGCCGTGGCGGCCCGGCTCCGGTGAGGGTCGATCACATGCCGGCCGCGCCGATAAGTGCCGGAGGTGGCGACCGCCCCTTGGGGCAGGGCGACCACCGCGCAAAACGCGTCAAGTTGAAAGGGATGGGTGATGGCCACCCGCCAGCCCCCTTCCTCGCCCGCACTGCCGCTGAGACGCACGTCACCGCCGCCATCGATGCAGTGGTCCGGCCAACCAAGCTCGCTCAACAGGGCCGACGCCCGTTCGATCGACCACCCCTTCACTACTCCCGAAGGATCGAGGTGGCCGCCCGCCCAGGCATCAAAGTACCCGTCGGTTGCTGTGCGCAAGGTTCCGCACAGCGACAGGATTTCCTGCACCTCAGGGTGGCAGTCGTCGACGGAGAGCTCGCCGCGATCCAGGCGGCTGATCTCGCTGTCTGCTTTATAGGTGCTGAAGGTGTCGTCCACCCAGTGCAACCATCTGCAGGCCTGGGCGATGGCGCTGGAGGCCGATGCCACCGGCCCGGAGCTTCTCAGGTCGAAGCTGACCACAGTGCCCATGACCGGTTCCGCGTGGCGGTGGGAGGCCACGGTGCGCTCGGAGGCCACGGGGCGGTCAACCTCCCGACGGATCGAGGATTGACTGGAGCGCTTGGCCGAACGCCTCGCTGGTAAAAGTGGCTCCCGATACGACGTCGAAGTTGAGGTTCTGGGCAGCCAGGGCTTCTTGGGTGAGGATAGGGATGGCTTGGCTGTTGATGGATTGCGAGCGTCCGTCGGTCGCCGATTCGTGGGCGATGTCTATCTTGTTGATCTTCCCGCCGTCGAAGGTCACCCGCAGCTGGATATCGCCGTAGTTGTATTGGATATCGGCCCCGGTAACCACCCGATGAGCCGACGTCGTGGGGGGAGCCACCGTGGTCGACGGAGCGGTTGTGGGCCCGCTTGCAGTCCCGGCCGAGGTTTGGGTGGTGCCGGGTTGAGCCGTCGATGACGGCGACGTCGCAACCGAGGTCGGCGCCGTCGTGGCGGTGTTGGTGGTGGCCGAGGCAACCCCTCCGAGCGAGAGCTTCGTGCCCGAGGTCTTGACGGCGTTGGATGATTTGTAGCTCAACAAGCCGGCCAGGGCGGCGGCGGTTCCCACGGTGGCGATGAGGGCTCGGCGCATGGACAGTTCCTCTACAGCTCGAAATGTTCGGTATGGATGTGACTGGTGGGCACCCGTAGTCGTCGTAGGGCAGCTGTGGTGGCCACCGTCATCTCGTTCGGACCGCACACGAATACGTCGCGCTGGGCGATATCGGGCACCAGCGCTCGCAGGTGGCGTGGCGTGAGGTACTCGGGGTGGTCCCGGCGCGACCCCACCAGGTAGTGCACCGTGGCCTTTTTGGCCGCAGCGATGGCGTCGAGTTCGCGCCGGAAGGCCAGATCCTCGACCTGGTGGACGCGGTAGATCAGTGACATCTCGCCCGGACGCGACGGCAGGGACTCAAAGAGCGCCCTCAGAGGGGTGATGCCCACCCCGGCTCCGATCAACAGCACCTTCCGCCGTGTCCGGCGGCGTGCGGTGAAGCTCCCGTAGGGCCCCTCGGCCAACACCCGGGTCCCCGTGCTGAGTTCCGCCAGGCCCGTGCTGTGATCACCCAAGTGCTTGACCGTGAGACGCAGGGTGGAACCGTTGGGGGCCGCCGACAACGAGTAGGGGTGAGCCTGCCACCACCCGCTGCGAGTAAGGAACCGCCAGAGGAAAAACTGTCCCGCCGCCGCTTGCAGCTCGCCCAGGCGCTTGCCGCGGATGTAGATGGAGCTGATACCGGGCGCCTCATCGATCACTTGGGCTACTTCTAAGCGGTGGCGGTAGCCGTCGCGCAGGGGCTTGGCCACCCGGTAGACCACCAGCAGGGTCCCGACCGCCGCGTAAAGCGCAATCCACACGGCCCGGTTCAACGGGTGGGTGGCGAAATCGGCGCCGGTGGCGAACTGGTGGGCGAATGACAGCGCCAGCGCCACGTAGGTGTAGAGGTGGATGAAATACCAGGTCTGGTAGTCGACATGGCGTCGTACGACCCGGGCCGACAGGACGCCGATGACTCCGAGGAGGAGCAATCCGACGGTGGCGGCCAGCATGTCGGGGTAGTCCAGAACAACCACTTTGGTCTCACGCGCCAATCCGGCATGTGCGGTGACCGCGTAACCCCAGATGATGAATATGGCGTGGGCAAACAACAGGCTGATGCTGTATTCCCCGTTTCGCCGGTGCCAAAGGGCCAGACGGTCCATCCCGATCCAGCGATCGAGCCACGCCACCCGGCCCATAAGGAGCACTTCGATGACTACCAGATAGGTGCCGACCAACCCGGTGACCCGGCCCACCGCGCTCAACCAGTTGCCGACTCCGACCACCGACGATGGGGTCGTGTCGTGCCACCACATCACAACCACCCCCAGGGCACCGAGGGCGATCACCGTCGCCACCAAGCCCTCCCGGGTGCGCTGGTCGGCGTAAAGCGATGTCGACGTCGATGGGGGTCGTTGCGACACCTAAGGAACTCCCGGTATGAATGGATGCCCGTCGAAGTTGTCGGTACCGGGCGAGCGATGACGACAATACGGGGTCGTCGCCGGCTCCAGGGATCACTCGCTGAGAGAAACTCCAAGCTTGTTCTCAGGCGCAGCGAAGAGCGTTCAGAGGCTGGACCACCAGGATGCCAGCATGTCGCTCACCTCCGTGCTGCCCCCGGTTGATCCCACCGTCCCGCCCAGAGGGATGACGCCCTCCTCGCCCACCGTCGACCCGGCGGCGGCCACGCCCCGCGCTAGATGGGTACGCCCCGCGCTGATCGCGCTGCTGGTGCTCACCGCGGTGGGCTACATCTGGGATCTCGGGGCCTCGGGCGACGCGAACAGTTTCTATGCCGCTGCCGTCCAGGCCGGGACAAAGAGCTGGAAAGCTTTCTTCTTCGGGTCCATCGACTCGTCGAACTTCATCACCGTGGACAAGCCGCCGGGGTCCCTGTGGATCATGGAGCTTTCGGGCCGCCTGTTCGGGTTCAGCACGTGGAGCATGTTGGTTCCCCAGGCGCTGGAAGGCGTGGCCGCAGTGGGCATTGTTTATGCCACGGTTAAGCGCTGGTTCGGGGCGGGTGCGGGCCTGCTGGCCGGCGCGGTGCTGGCCCTTACTCCGGTAGCGGCATTGATGTTCCGGTTCAACAACCCCGATGCCCTGCTCGTGCTGCTGCTGACCGCTGCGGCTTACGCGTTGATCCGTTCTCTGGAGAAGGCGGGCACCCGCTGGCTGGTGGCCGCCGGCGCGTTACTCGGCTTCGCCTTCCTGACCAAAATGTTGCAAGCCTTTACGGTGCTGCCGGCTTTTGCCCTGGTGTACCTGGTGGCCGCGCCGACCCGCTTGCGACGTCGCCTCGGGCAGCTGGCCATAGGGGGACTGGCGGTTGTCGTCGCCGGGGGTTGGTGGGTGGCGGCCGTTGCTTTGTGGCCGGCCGCCGACCGACCGCTCATCGACGGCTCGCCCAACAACAGCATCCTCAATCTCATCTTCGGCTACAACGGTTTTGCCCGCATCTACAGCAGCGGGGGTGGCGGTGGCGGCGGTGGCGGGTCGAGCTTCAGCGGCACTCCCGGAATTTTCCGGTTGTTCAACGACCTGATGGGTGGCCAGGCCTCCTGGCTCATCCCCGCGGCGCTGATCACCGTGGTGGCCGGGCTTGTGTGGCGCCGGCGTGCCCCGCGCACCGACCGCGCCCGCGCTGCACTGCTGTTGTGGGGTGGCTGGCTGGTGGTGACCGCCGCCGTGTTCAGCTTCGGCGAAGGCACGATCCATACGTACTACACCGTCGCTTTGGCTCCGGCCGTTGCCGCCCTGGTGGGCATCGGCGCCTCCGTGGCTTGGAAACAGCGTCATTCGCTGGTGGCCCGCCTGCTGGCTGCGGCGGCCATCGCCGTGAGTAGCGGCTGGGCGTATAAGTTGCTCGATCGCAGCCCTTCCTATCACCCGTGGTTGCGGGTCGTGGTGGTGGTCGCCGGTGGCCTGGCGGTGTTGGCCTGCGTGGCGGCCGGTCCCGGCGCCCGTTTCTCCCGTCAGTTCGCGCTGGGCGCTGCCGGGCTCGCTCTCGTGGCCTGTTTGTCCGGACCATTGGCGTACTCGGCCACTACGGTGACCACCCCCCATACCGGCAGCATCCCCTCGGCCGGCCCGGCGATCAGTGCGGCAGGAGCCGGTGGCGGTCCCGGCGGCGGAGGCGGGGCGCTGCGGTCGGGGAGCGGCGGGTTTGGGGCGCCGGGTGGCGGCGCAAGCCGGTCAGGCGCAGCGACGGGTGCTCCGCCATCTGGCTCCGGCCTGACCTCGGGCACGGAATCGGGCACGGCAGGGGGCTTCGGCTTCTCGGGGAGCACCGGTGCCGGGTCCTCGAGTGCTTCTGCCGCCCGGGGTGGCGCTGGGGGCACGACAAGTGTCGGTGGTGGCGGCGCCGGGGGCGTTTCTACCAGCCACGCGCTGAGTGTTGCCCTGCGAAACGACGCCAGTAAGTACCGGTGGGTCGCCGCGACCTTCGGTTCGCAAAGCGCAGCTTCGTTGGAGCTGGCGTCGGACGAGCCGGTCATGGCCATCGGCGGCTTCAACAGCCAGGGCGGCAACATCAGCTCGGCCACCTTTGAGTCCTATGTCAGTAAAGGGGACGTTCACTACTTCATCGCTTCGGGTGGTGGCGGAGGTGCCTCCGGAGGCGGCTCGGATAACGAGATCACCATTTGGGTCGAGGCGCATTTCAGCAGTACCACGATCGGTGGTGTAACGGTGTACGACTTGAGCTCTCAGAAGGCCTAGCCTGGGTGTCGCAGCCACCCTGATCGTCTTGTCAGGGTAGGTTGCGCACGCTATCTTCGATCGGAACGACACCCGACAGCACATCATGACCTTGGGGACGCCTACGCCACGTCGCTGCAACGAGGGAAAGATAGGTAGTGTCAGCGCCCCCCACGACGGAACAAAACGGTCTGATTCCTGAACCCGCTACGTACTATTCGGCCCTCGTTGCTGATCTAGCCGACGCAACAATGGTCACTACGCTCGACGGGGCCTATCGCTACGTCTCGCCGGCCTGCGAGCGGCGTTTCGGATGGCGGCCCGAGGAGATGGAAGGCGCGCACGAGGACGCGTTCGTCCATCCCGACGATCTCCCGCCGCTTCAGGTGCTGCGTTCTGAGGGCGCTCCTGGAGAGGTAACGACCGCCACTTTCCGGTTTCGCTGCCGCGACGGTTCGTATGTGTGGACGGAGGCCACGTCGGTTCTCGTCGACGGCGAAGACGGCAATGTCGTGGTCTCCACCCTGCGTGATATCGACGCCCGCCACCAGTCGGTGGCGCATCTGCGCCGCCAAGCGCTCATGGATCCCCTCACAGGGGTGGCCAACCGTACGGTGCTCATGGACCGCCTCCGCCACGGTCTGCGTCGGCTGGAACGCCATCCCGGGCTTCTGGCCGTGTTGTACCTCGATATCGATCGATTCAAAGTTCTCAATGATTCACTGGGTCATCGCATTGGCGACGGGCTGCTCTCGCGCATGGCACAACGCGTGGCGCAGCATCTGCGGCCGGAGGACACGCTGGCCCGCCTGGGCGGCGACGAGTTTGTCATCGTGGCCGAGGACCTCGCCGACGAGCACAGCGCACTGGCCTTGGCCAACCGCCTCATCCGGGTGGTCGACGAGCCCTTCCAGGTGGAAGACGAGGAGTTCACCTGCACGGTGAGCATCGGCATCGCCTGCACCGCGGATGCCCGGGGGGCGCCCGAGCAGGTGCTGCGCGAAGCCGACCTGGCTCTTTACCGGGCCAAGGACCGGGGACGGAACCGGGCGGAGATGTTCGACGAAGAACTGCGCACCGAGGTGGTGGCTCGCCGGGTCACCGAGCGCCTCTTACGCAAGGCGATCGACGAGCACCGGCTGGTGGTCGAGTACCAGCCGGTTATTGACTTGTGGAGCGGGCGGCCGGTAGGGGCCGAGGCGCTGGTGCGCATCGGTGACGGCACAACGCAGTTGCTCTTTCCCGCATCTTTCCTCGAGGTGGCCAGCGAGACGGGGCTGCTCATGACCGTGGACAAACTGGTGCTGGCTGACGCGCTGCACCAGGCGCGGGGCTGGCAGGATCGTCTGGGGCCGATCGGCTTCAGCGAGGTCGGGATCAATCTGAGTGCCCGCAACTTGGCGGACGGTGGTTTTCCCGCCCATCTCATCGATCAACTCGACGCTCACCAGATCCCGTATCACCACCTGCACATCGAAGTGACCGAGCGGGTGCTGATGGAGGCCCCCAGCTCCGCAATGAGCGCACTGCGGGCGCTGCGCGATGTCGGTGTCCGGGTGGGACTGGACGACTTCGGCACGGGCTACACCTCCTTGTCCTACTTGCGGCTCCTTCCGCTGGATTTCGTCAAGATCGACAAATCGCTCATCGACGAAATGACGCAGGATCACGGCGGAGCAGCCATCGTGCGCGCCATCGTGGATCTGGCGCACGCGCTCGGCTTGTTCGTAGTGGCCGAAGGCGTGGAGACGGTGGCGCAACTGCAGATGCTGCGGGCATTGCACTGCGACCGGGCGCAAGGTTTTGTCATCGCCCGTTCGGCACCGCCTGCCGCGCTGGATCGCTTCGTCCTCGAAGGTTCCGGAACTGCCGGTATTTTCCCGCCCAGGCCGGCGCTGGGTCCTCAAGGCTAGGTCTGGGGAGGCCTCCCCGGCTCTTTCCGTTGGTAAGTAGTCCACTCGGCGGATCGGTGGGCGATACTAGAGACGTCCTCGAGATAGGAGAACGTCGTGCAGCGGAACAAGTACCTCGGAGTGGCGCTGGCTGCGGGCCTTGCCGTCACCGCAGTGAGTGCATGTGGGGGAGGCGGTGGAAAGGGCACGTTGAGTCTCGGCGGGACCAAGACTTCCGCTGCGTCGGGCACCGGCGGAACCACCGGCGGAAGCAGTGGCGGCAGTGGAGGCGGTAGCCCCACCGGGAATGTCACCACGGCCATCAAGTCCATAGGCAACAGCACCGGTGTGCAGCTGGTAATCAGCCTCCAAGGCGCGGCTTCCGCGTTTCCGGCCAGCAGCAAACTCACCTCCACCCAGGAGAGTGCCCTGTTGAGCTCCCAGCTGATCATCGGGACGGAGACCTCAGACGGAAAGTCGTTGACGCAGAGCGCAAGCGCCGGTGCGGGCAACAGCGGCAAGTTCGAACTCGCCCTGAGCAGCAACGGGGCCAATCTCGCTTCGATCGAGGTTCTGGGATCGACGCTCTACGCCCGGGTTGACATCAACCAGACGGCCACGACCTACGGCCTGACCAAGGGCAAGGCGGAACAGGCGCAGCAAGAACTGGCGCAGGCCGGTTCCTCGATTCCCGGCTTGAGCGCGCTCAGCGCGGGCAAGTGGGTGTCGCTCGACCTGACGCCGCTCCTGCAACTCGAGCAGAAGTCAGCCAGCACGTCGACGACCACCAGCGGCTCGGCGGTTTCCCCGGCGTCGGAAGCGGCGCTGGTCAGCGCGTTCCTGCAGGCGTTCGAGCAGAACTCGCAGATCACTGAGGTCGGTCCGGCCGATGGCGGGACCAAGTACCAGGCCGTGGTCCGGGAGAAGGCGCTGGTCACCGCTTTGGGTCAGGCCTCGGCGTCCATCCCCGGTCTCGGTTCTGAGGCCAACAAGGCAAACGCCTCGAACATCCCGGCCACCCAGACCTTGACCGTCGATGTCGTCGTCAAGGGCGGTGCGCTCACCGACCTGCAGCTGCCGCTCAACCAGTTCGACAAGACCAACCAGCTCAAAGGGCCGCTCACCCTCGATGTGGGGTTTTCTGGGGCGCCCACGATCACCGCGCCCCAGGGCGCGACGGCCGTCGATCTGTCGGGCATCCTCTCCCAGCTGGGCTCGCTGAGCGGCGGGTCGAGCGCCAGCTCCTCGGCGACCAGCGCAGCCGCCGGCAGTTCCGGGCAGTAACGCCTTTTCGGTAACGACAACGCAACGAGGGGGACGGCGTACCGTCCCCCTCGAATGCGTTCGTTATCTTTTGGGCGGCCCCGCTCAGTGGGACGAGGCGAACTGCGCTTCTTCGGTGGAGCCGGCGAGCGCCAGGGTGGAGCTGGTCCCTCCGGTGATGGTGGAGAGCAGGTCGTCGAAGTAGCCGGCGCCCACCTCACGCTGGTGGCGCGTCGCGGTGTAGCCCTCGGCCTCCAACTCGAACTCGCGGGTCTGTAACTCGACATAGGCGCTCATGCCGCGGCGGGCGTACCCCGACGCCAACTCGAACATCGACTCGTTCAGGGCGTGCCACCCGGCCAGGGTGACGAACTGGAACCGGTAGCCCATAGCGCCTAGCTCCTTTTGGAACCGGCCGATGGTCTCGTCGTCGAGATGACGGCGCCAGTTGAACGAGGGCGAACAGTTGTAGGCCAGCATCTGGTCCGGATACTCATCCTTGATGGCCTCCGCGAAACGCCGTGCCTCGCCCAGGTCCGGTGTGGAGGTCTCACACCAGATGAGATCGGAGTAGGGGGCATATGCCAAGGCGCGGGCGATGGCGGGATCGATCCCCGGGGTGACATGGAAAAAGCCTTCCCCGGAGCGCTCGCCCGTGCAAAACGGCCGGTCGCGTTCGTCCACATCGCTGGTCAGCAATGTGGCACCCAGCGAATCGGTGCGGGCGATGACCAAGGTGGGCACATCGCACACGTCGGCCGCCAAGCGAGCCGCGGCGAGGGTCCGGATGTGCTGGGCGGTGGGGATCAACACCTTGCCCCCCATATGCCCGCACTTCTTTTCCGAGGCCAGCTGATCCTCGAAGTGCACGCCGGCTGCTCCTGCTTCGACCAGCGCCTTCATCAACTCATAGGCGTTGAGGGCCCCGCCGAAACCGGCCTCCGCGTCCGCCACGATGGGTGCCATCCATTCGCGCTGGCCGCCTTGGTGTCCGCCTTCGGCCCACTCGATCTGATCGGCCCGGCGAAGCGCGTTGTTGATGCGGCGCACCACCGCAGGCACGCTGGAGACCGGATACAGGCTCTGGTCCGGGTACACCTGCTCGGACAGGTTGGCGTCCGCCGCCACCTGCCAACCGGAGAGGTAGATGGCCTTGAGTCCGGCCTTGACCATCTCGACGGCCTGGCCGCCGGTCATGGCTCCCAGCGCGTTGATGTAGTCCTCGGAGCCCAAAAGCCCCCACAGCCGCTCGGCGCCCCGGCGGGCCACGCTCAGCTCGACGGGTACCGAACCCCGCAGTCGCAGCACGTCGGCTGCTGAGTAGGGACGTGCCACCCCGGCCCACCGGGGGTCGGTTGACCAACGGCTAGCAAGCGCCGCAGCTTCTAAATCAAACGTGCTCATATCCAGAGTCTGGTAAAGATTCTCGTTTCTGTCGACTAGTAGTTCGATCAAGCTTGTTTGAAACGCGAAATAGTGTCAAACTTTCCACATGAGCCGTCAACTGGTGTTCGGTCAGCGCCTCCGGCATCTGCGGAGGGAGTCGGGGCTGACGCTCGAGCAGCTGGGCCACGCGGTGGGCAAGCCGCCGTCCTACCTGTCGCAACTGGAAAATGGGCACCGCGAGCCACGCATGACCACGGTCGAGGAGCTGGCCGTCGCCTTGGGCCGGGTTCCCGCCGACCTGCTCGACCCCACGCCACCGAGCCGGCGCGCCGCACTCGAACTGGCGGTGGCCGAGATGCAGGAAGATCCCCGCTACCAGGAGCTGCGGCTGCCCTATCTGCGTCCCGGGGCCCGCACCGACGACCTCACTTTGGAACACCTGGCGGCGTTGTGGACGCAACTGCGGGAGCAGGTGTCTTCGCCGCCGTCGGGTACCAGCCGGCCGCTGCCCGGCACCGGAGCCCGCGAGGCGAATGCCGGCCTGCGGGTGGAGATGCGAAAACGGGACAACTACTTCGCGGAGATCGAGCAGGTGGCAAGCGAGGCGCTGGCCAGTTCGGGCTACAGCGGCTCGGCCGCAGTGGCCGAGCGCAACCTGGTCGACCTGGCCCGGTACTTCGGCTTCAGCATCGCTCGCGTCCAGGACCTTCCCTCCTCGACGCGCTCCATCAGCGACCAGCGCCATCGCGTCATTTATGTCCCGCAGCGCAACAACGCCACCAACCGGGCCGCCCGCTCCGTCATCGCCCAAACCCTCGGCCATTTCGCCCTCGGCCACCACGACCCGAGCGGATTCGAGGAGTACGTGCGTCAGCGGGTCGAGGCCAACTATTTCGCAGGCGCCCTGCTGGCCCCGGAGCGCCCGGTGGTCGAGTTGCTGAGCGAGGCCAAGACCCGCCGCGACCTGTCGGTGGAGGATGTGGCCGAGGTGTTCTACATCTCGTACGAGATGGCGGCGCACCGCGTCACCAACCTCATCACCCGGCACCTCGAGATCCCGGTGCACTTCCAGCGTTCGGATCCCGAAGGCATCTTGTGGAAGGCCTACGAAAACGACGGCGTCCCCCTGCCGTCCGCCCCCGACGGCACCATCGAAGGCCAACGTCTGTGCCGCCACTGGAGCGCCCGCCAGGCCTTTGAGTCCGAGGACTCCTACTCCCATCACTACCAATACACCGAGACCCCCTCGGGGACCTTCTGGTGCTCCACCCATATCGAGGTGGAGCGGGAACGGGGCGACGCCGTCACGCTGGGGACCACCGAGCGCTTCGCAGTGTGGTTCCGGGGCTCTGACACCGCTCGGCGCGGCCGCTCCACCTGTCCCGATCCCGACTGCTGCCGCCGGCCGCCGGCCGACGCGCTACGAAGGTGGGCGGGAGCAGCGTGGCCCTCGGCCCGTGACCACAGTCACTTCGTTTCCGGCCTTCCGACCGATACGGTCACCTTCAGTGCCTTCCCCGGCGTCGACATGGTCGACGTGTATGCGTTCCTCGACCGTCACGCCCAGTAGGCTCCGCCGTCGTTCACTTTCTGTGCACGTCCTGGGTTCGCAGGCCGTGAGGAGGACTTAATGGCCCTGAGACTCGCGTTCGGATTCGCCTTCACCGCCATCGGCATCGCGCTGGTCGGGCGGCGGGCCTGGTTCCTGTACCGCCTGGTGGCCACGGGACAGCCCTCCCCAGGGCGTTTCCGTAACGTTCCCGCCCAGCTCAAAGCGGAGCTGGCGGATGTCTTTGCGCAGCGCAAACTGTTGCGTAAGACCGTTCCGGGGATCGCCCACTTTTTCACGTTCTGGGCGTTCATCGTGCTGTTGCTCACCATCATCGAGGCCTACGGGGCGCTGTTTTCCAAGACCTTCGCCATCCCCGTGATCGGCCATTGGCGGGCCATCGGGTTCATCGAGGACTTCTTCGGCACTGCGGTGCTGTTCTCGTTGCTGACCTTCACCATCATCCGGATCAAGCAGAACCCCAAGCGGTTGGGGCGCAAGAGCCGCTTCTACGGATCGCACACCGGCGCGGCCTGGCTCGTGCTGCTGCTGATCTTCGGTGTCATCGCCACACTGTTCCTCTACCGGGGGGCGCAGGTCCGCACCGGCGATTTCCCCTACGGGCATTCCTGGTGGCCGTTTACGTCCCACCTGGTGAGCGACGCTCTGTCCGGGCTGGGCCATAACGCCAACATGGCCATCGAGACGGTCTTCATCTTGGGCCAGATCGCCGTGATCTGGGGCTTTTTTGTGCTGGTGGTCAACTCCAAGCACCTCCATATCTTCGTGTCGGAACCCAACGTGCTCTTCAGCCGCCGGCCCAAGGCGCTGGGCCCCATGCACACCACCTTGGACCTCGACCCCGAGAAGATGACCGAGGACACCGTCTTCGGCGTGGGCACCATCGAGCACACCACCTGGAAGCAGCGCCTCGACATGCTCTCGTGCACCGAATGCGGACGGTGCCAGGACCAGTGCCCGGCGTGGGGCACCGACAAGCCCCTGTCACCCAAAAAAATCATCATGGATCTGCGCGATCACCTCTTCGCCTCGGCGGGCGATTTGCTGGCCCCCAAGGCGGCGGAGGGTGCGACGGCCCCTGAAGGCGAGGGCAAGGCGTCGTTGCCGCTGGTCGGCAACGTCATCGACCCTGACGAACTGTGGTCGTGCACCTCGTGCGGCTCCTGCGTGGAGCAATGCCCGGTGGACATCGAGCACCTCGACCACATCATGGACATGCGCCGCTACCAGGTGTTGATGGAGGCCAGCTTCCCCACCGAGGGCGGGCTTATGCTGCGCAACATCGAGAACCGGGGCGACCCCTGGGGCCTGGGCCAAGCGGCCCGCCTGGACTGGACCCGAGACCTCGATATCGACATCCCCGTGGTCGGCGACTCGATCCCCGACGACATCGAATACCTGTTCTGGGTGGGGTGCGCCGGCGCCCTCGACGAGCGGGCCCGCAAAACAACCCAGGCCATCGCCCGCGTCCTGACCCGGGCGGGGGTCACTTTCGCCATCCTGGGCCCCAAGGAAACCTGTACCGGCGACCCGGCTCGCCGTATCGGCAACGAGTACCTCTACCAGACCCAGGCCGAGACCAACATCGCGACGTTCAAAGCGGTGGGAGCCAAGAAGGTCATCGCGTCGTGCCCCCACTGTTTCAACACCATCTCCCGGGAGTACCCCGCACTGGGCGGTGACGTCGAGGTCATCCACCATTCGGTGCTGCTCGAGCACCTCATCGCCGAAGGCAAGCTCCGGCCCGAACAGCCGGTGGCGGCCAAGGTGACCTACCACGACCCCTGTTTCCTGGGCCGCCACAACGAGGTCTACGACGAGCCTCGCGGTGTGCTGGCCTCGGTCCCCGGCGTGGAGACTGTCGAGATGCACCGCCACAAACGCACCGGGTTCTGCTGCGGGGCCGGCGGGGCCCGCATGTGGATGGAGGAGCGGATCGGCAAACGCATCAACGTGGAGCGCACCGACGAGGCCTTGGGCACCGGGGCGGACATCGTCTCCACGGCCTGCCCCTACTGCCTGATCATGCTCGACGACGCCACCAAGGGCCGCCAAGCCGAGGGCAAAGCCCGCGAAGAGGTCCGGGTCATGGACGTGGCACAGATCCTCGAGCAGTCCCTGTCGGGACCGGTGGCCAGCGCCCCCTCGGCGCCGGGCGCCGAGGACGGCGACAACTAGTTATGGCCGACAAGGCCGAACCGGCCCCCGCCACCACCCACGACTACATCCGCGGTGGCGGCGGGGTCGATATCGACGGCCGTCGTATCCTGCGGGTGGCCGGCTCGGTCTGCCTCGTCGGGTTGGCCGTGCTCGTAGTGATCACCACGGTGTCGGCCCGGGGCCAGAACTCCCGGATGACCCGTCTGCAGCAACACGGGGTCCCGGTGACCGTCACGGTGACCGGTTGTGTGGGCATCGTGTCGGGCACCGGTTCCACCAATACCGGCTTCAGCTGCCGGGGCGACTACACCCTCGATGGCCACGCATACAACGAAGTGATCACCGGCACGTCGGCGCAGCTCGAGGAGGGCTCGACGGTCCCTGCCATCGCGGTACCCGGCGACCCGGCGCTGCTGTCGACCGCAGACGCCGTGGCGCATTCCCCCCACTCGTCGGACGTGTATGTCACGCCCATCATCCTGTTTGGGGTCCTGATCCTCGGTGTGGCGTTGCTCGGGTGGGACACCCGGCGCCACCGGCGGACCTCCTCAGTGTGAAGTAGCTCGCACGTCCTGCTCGCGCAGGCGATGGGCCATCGTGCCCAGCACCTTGAAGGTCACCGCGGGAACGCCCTCGAGCACGCCGAAGAACTCCCGCTGGCCGATGACCAGGACTTGGAGGTCGGTCTCGGCCACCACCGAGGCCGAGCGGGTGCCCCCGTCGAGCAGCGCAAGCTCCCCGAAGTAGTCGCCGGGGCCGAGCGTGGCCACCTTGCGCCCGTTGCGGCGCACCACGGCTGAACCATCCACAATCAGGTAGAACTCGTGTCCGGGTGTCCCCTCGGTGACGATGGTGGTCCCCGCAGCGACGGCGACCTGGTCGGCGCTCTTGCCGATGAGGGTCAACTCCTTGCGGTTCAGCGTGGAGAACAAGCGCACATTTGAGAGAAGCTCGAGCTTTCCGTCCCTGGCCATGAATGGTGATGGTAGCCATGCCGGACCCGCCGCGCTGGGAAGGCCGCGACCGACATGTTTCATTCATCCGAAACGTGGGCGCAATAGAGAGTCCATAGGGTCACCGCCGATGGAAGTAACGCTGTTGCGGTGGCCTGCCGAAGCTGCTCGGCGGAGAGACCTCATGGATTGTCGCGGCCCGAGACTGCTCCTGGTGGAGGACGGGGCCCTGCCCCCCGAATCCGACGACTGTATGGAGGACTGGGTGCGGGTCCCCGCGGCGGACGTTGACGTGCGCCTTCGGGTGGCCAGCCTCAGCAGGCGGGCGGCCCAGCATGCCCCCCTGCTTCCCTCTCTCGATGTCGACGGGGTGCTGCGCTGCGGGGGGACCTGGGTCCCCCTGCCTCCCGTCGAAGCGCGGCTGACCACCGCCCTGCTCGACCGTTTCGGCGGCGTGGTCAGTAGGGACCACCTGGCCGGCGCAGGCTGGCCGGGCGGGGCGCCGGGCCGTAACGCCCTCGACGTGCACGTCCTGCGACTCCGCCGGCGTATCAATCCGCTGGGTCTGGTCATCCGCACGGTTCGCTCCCGGGGCTACCTCATGGAGTACATGACCAGCGGTTTAGCCGCCCACGGATAGTTCCGGGCGCCCGATTTCCCCGGCAAGTTCACAAATCCGAAATATTTAGGACAACCCTGGGAAACAGGTGCTCCTTAAGGTTTTGCCGGATCGTGGCCGGGGAGCACCTCGGGTCCTCCACGGTTTTCATCCCTGGCCAACCAGCCACAGAGCAAGGAGGGGCTGTTGATAGTCGAACACCTGGTCACTTCGATTGTGCAGGCGACAAATACCTGTACAGCGACAAGTGCTCCCACGGCGTGTCAGCCTGCGTGGCTGGACACCGGGTCCAACTCGTGGCAGCTCACTGCTGCCACGTTCGTTGGGCTCATGAGCATCCCCGGACTGGCCCTGTTGTGGGCTGGACTGGTTCCCAAGAAGTGGGTCGTCAACAGCATGTTCATGTGCTTCAGCGGCTTTGCTGCGGTCCTTATCGTCTGGGTCCTGTGGGCCTACAAGATGGGCTTTGGCTCCCCGATCGGGGGTGGCAGCGCCAACGTGTACACCTACAAGTACGGGGGCAACTTCTTCTCGAACTTCTTCAACAACTTCATCGGTCATCCGGAGACGTCGTTGCGAGGTTCCTCGGAAGTTACGCAGTCCAGCTTCCCGACCGGCACCGCGGTGCCGTTCGCGGAGGCCACCACGGCCACGTTCTACTTCCAGTTCGTGTTCGCGGCGATCACGCCGCTGCTGTTCCTGGGCAGCGTGATCGGCCGGATCAAGCCCAAGGTGTGGATGATTTTCGTTCCCCTGTGGACGACCTTCGTGTACGCGGTGAACGCCATGCTGGTGTGGGGCGGCGGTTACTGGACGCATGAGGGCGCGCTGGACTACTCCGGCGGGTACGTCATCCACTTGGCCGCAGGAGTCAGCGGCTTCGTGGCGGCCTGGGTGATCGGACCCCGCCTGGCCGCAGACCGGGAACGGTTCGTCCCCCACAGCCTGCCCATCCTGGTCGCCGGAGCGGGCATCGTGTGGCTCGGCTGGAACGGGTTCAACGGTGGTGACCCCTACTTCGCCAGCGCCGACGCGGCGACCGCCGTGGTGAACACCAACGTGGCCACCGTTGCGGCCCTCTTGACCTGGGTCCTGTGGGACATGTTCCTGGGCCGAGAAAAGAAGCCGACGATGCTGGGCGCGGTCAACGGCATGGTGGTGGGCCTGGTGGTCATCACCCCCGGCGCCGGTTACGTGGACGGCCTCGGTGCCCTGCTGGAGGGCATCATCGCCTCCTCCATCGTGTGGCTGGCCTGGACCTACATCCAACCGTGGACCATCAAACGGGTCGACGACGCCATGGGTGTCGTCTTTACCCACGGGCTTGCCGGGCTGTGCGGCGGTTTACTGACCGGGATCTTCGCCGACCCGAGCGTCGTGGTCGACCCCAAGACGACGAGCGGGAGTGCCTTCGTGGGCACTGGGTGGCTCTATGGCGACCGGCATCTGTTCTTCATCCAGATCTTCGCCGCTCTGACCATCATCGTCTGGGACGGTCTCATGACGTTTATTATCCTGAAGGTGATCAGTATCTTTACTCCGCTCCGGATGCCCGACGAAATGCTCGAGATCGGCGACCTCGCGATCCACGGCGAAGAGGCGTATCCCGAGGACACGGGCATGCACCGAGTCGGTGTGGGTGAATCGAGCAACGCCGGACCCTTCTTGGGAGGAGATCAGGAATGATTCTTGTCACCGCGGTTATCAAGCCGTTCAAACTCGACGCAGTCAAAGAAGCGCTGCGGGGAGTCGGCGTGGCCGGTATCACCGTCTCGGAGGTCCGAGGTTTCGGACGCCAGCGTGGACATACCGAGGTGTACCGGGGAGCCGAGTACACCGTGGAGTTCGTGCCCAAGCTGAAACTCGAAATCCTGGTCACCGACGAGGCCGCCGCCGAGGTGGTCGAAGCCATTGCCACGTCGGCCAAGACCGAGAAGATCGGTGACGGCAAGATCTGGACCACGTCGGTCGACAACGTGATCCGTATCCGTACCGGCCAAGCCGGCGTAGAGGCTCTCTGAGCTTTTCGTAACGTCCACATGGTGACGCCGGCCCTGCTGTTGGGGGCCGGCGTCACCGCGGTACGCTCGCCGAGGTCACCGATGGTCAGTCGGCGTGAGCGTCCACCTCCAAGAGATCTTCACCTCGAACAAAAGGAAACCGATGGCGAAGTCCCGAGCTGTACCGAAAGTCCGGACCGTTGTGCCCGCCACCGTCGATCCGGCGGCTCGTCACTTCAAGCTCGAGAGCTCCCTGGCCGTCACCTCGTCCTGGGCCTGGCGGGCCTTTTTGATGATGGCGCTCGTGATGACGGGGCTCTGCATCAACTTCGCCGTCCAAAACTACAGCGTGTTCATCGTCGGAGCCTGGAGCCTGATCACGCTGGCCTGGTTCGGTTTCTCCATGTACCTGTGGCGCCAGCATGGCCGCTGGGTGCGCAGCGAGATCTGATCGGCTCTTATCCGCTAAGCGCCGCAGCCACCGCTTTGGCCGCGTCTTCGGCCCGGTCATCGGACAGTTTGGCCCCGGCCAGATCCCGCACATAGAAGGCGTCGACCACCTCGCCGCCCAGCGTGGTGGCCCGCGCCGAGATGATCTCGAGGTCGCAGTTGGCGAGCGTGGAGGCGATGCGCGACAGCACCCCGGAAGCATCGGGGGCCCGCACCTCGAGGACCGTGGCCGACTCCGACGCCTCCTGGTGGACCGATACCTCCACCTCGGGCGGTCGCGCCTGGCGGGCCCGGCGGGCCCGGCGGTAGGCCGCTTCGGACTCGGCCAGCCGCACCTCGAGGGCGAAGCGCCCGTCGCGGGCCGCTTCGATGTCGTCGCGTACCTTGGTCCACGACGGGAGGTGGGTAAACGCGGGGGCCACCTCGAAGGTCTGGCGGGCCATCCCGTCGCCGGTCGTGAGCACCGTTGCTCCCCGCACGTCGACACCGCGCAAGGCCAGGACACCGGTGATGACGCCGAGCATCCCCGGGGCGTCGGGGGTCACCACGGTGACGCGGTGGTCGTCGCCCACCACGCCGATGGTCCGGGCGTCGAGCAGCGCCTGCTCCGCCGGGGTTGGTGGCGGGCGTTCGATCTCGAAGGTTTCGCCGGCCAGCAGGGTGGACGCCCGGCGGGCCAGGCTCTCGACCAACTCGGCTTTCCATCCTCCCCAGGCCGTGGGGCCGGTGGCCAAACCGTCGGCTTCGGCCAGGGCGGTGAGCAGTTCGAGTTGGCCCACGTCGCTGACCACGCCGGCCACGAAGGCCGCAGTGTCGGGGTCGTCGACGTCCCAGCGGGTCGCCACGTCGGGCAGCAGCAGGTGGTGGCGGGCCAGCACCCCGAGGGTGTGCGCCTCGGCCTCGGGGAACCCCATGCGCCGGGCGATGGTCACCGCGAGGGTTTCGCCCACTTTGGAGTGGTCGCCGGTGCGGCCCTTGCCGATGTCGTGGAGGAGTGCGCCGATGATGAGCAGGTCGGGGCGGCTGACCCGCCGCACCAGGCCGCTGGCCGCCACCGCGGTCTCCAACAGGTGGCGATCCACCGTGTAGCGGTGGAACGCGTTGCGCTGCGGCCGGTTGCGCACCACGGACCATTCGGGGATGAGACGCACCCACAGGCCGGCCTGGTCGAGAGTTTCGATGGCCGCGATGGCTTCGGGCCCCGAGTCGAGAAGGCGCACCAGAGCCCGGCGCAACTCCTCGGGCCACGGATCGGATGGGGGGAGGGTCTCCGCGGCCAGGCGCTCCAGGGATGCCCGGGCGATGGGCGCGCCCACTTCAACCGCGGCGATCGCGGCGCGCAGGAACAACGAGGTATCGGCGGCCGGGTCGGCGTCGGCCAGCACCACGATCTCGTCGTCGCGTCGCACCAGGCCCGGGCCCACCGGCCGGTCGGCGCCGGGGGTGCGCCCGCCGGGGCCGGCGATCCAGCGCTCCACGCGCCGCCACCCGTCGTCGTTGGCCCACGCTACCGTCCGGGCCGCGGCGGCCACGCGGGCCATGAGCGCGTCCGCGTCGCCTTTCCCCAACCGGTCCGCCACCGCGTCCTGATCTTGGAGGAGGAGCCGGGTGCGGTGCGCGGAGGCCGCCGCAGTGCCCGGCAGGGACTGCAGGGCTGCCACCACGGTGGCCAGCTCGGCTGCCGCGTGGTCGAGGGCGGGGTCGTGCACCGTGGCGTTGAGCACGGAGGTCACCTTGGACGCGGCCCGCAGCGCGTGGACGTCGCGCAGGCCGCCCCGGCCTTCTTTCAGGTCCGGCTCCAGGAGGAAGGCCACGTCGCCGAACTCCTTGTGGCGGGCGGCCACCGAATCCATCAGGGCTCGCAGCCAGCGTTCGCGGCGGGCCTGCCACAGCCGGTTCACCCGGGCCAGTACGTCGGCGGCCAGCTTTTCGTCGCCCACAACGAGGCGGGCGTCGAGCAGGCCCAACGCCACTTTGAGGTCGCCCTCCGCCGCGCTGAGCACCTCTTTGGGCGTCCTCACGCTGTGATCGAGATTGCAGTTGTCGTCCCAGATGGGGTACCAGATGCGCTCGGCTACCCGCCGGGCGTCTTTCCGCTTGTCGTGGACAAGGACCAGGTCCAAGTCGCTGCCCGGCAGCAACTCGCGCCGGCCCAGCCCACCCACGGCCAGCAGCGCCATCCCGGTGGGGCTCGACCCGGCGAGCGCCGCGCCGAAGCGCTCGCTCAACCAGGCGTCGGCCGCGTCGGCGGCCAACCTGCCCACCTCGGGGTACTCGCCCTCGGGGTCCGCCGCGAGTTCCTTGCGCGCCGCGAGCAGCGAACCGTTGGGAAAAGAGAAGGCCCGCTCCGGGCTCATCCTCGGCTCTCCCTCAGCGCCTGGCGGGGACCGACCGGCCGTAGTCGCGCGTCGAGTTCGTAGACCATAGGCACCCCGGTGGGGAGCTCCAACGCGGGAATGTCCTCGTCGCTGATCCCTTCGAGCTGCTTGATCAGGGCGCGGAGGCTGTTGCCATGGGCGGTGACCAGGACCTGCTCGCCTCTGAGCAGGTCGGGACCGATGGCGTCATACCAATAGGGCAGAAGGCGTACCACCACGTCGGCCAGGCACTCGGTGGCCGGAACGACATCGGGGGGCAGGTGCGCGTAGCGCTCGTCGGACGCCACGGAGTACGGGCTGTCGGCGGCGAGCGGAGGGGGAGGGGTGGCATAACTGCGCCGCCACGCCATGACCTGCTCTTTGCCGTACTGCTCGGCCGTTTCTGCTTTATTGAGGCCGGTCAGGCCCCCGTAGTGACGTTCGTTGAGGCGCCAGTGGGTCTTGACCGGGATCCACGCCCGGCCCAGCGCCTGCAACGACAGCTGATTGGTGCGGGCCGCCCGGGTCAGCACCGACGTGTGGGCCACGGTGGGCGCCAGACCAGCCTCCGCCAGCAAATGCCCGGAGTTGACCGCCTCGGTCACCCCGAGCTCGGACAGCTCGACATCCCACCAGCCCGTAAACCGGTTCTCCAGGTTCCATTGGCTTTGTCCGTGACGAAGAAGCACAAGGGTGGGCACGGCCTGAGCCTAATGGGGGTCGACCGCCTCGCCCTTTCCCGACCGCGCACCGTCTCTTGACAGTAAGGCACTCAACTTTGCTATACTTGCGAAGCGTACGTTCTATCTATGGAGGCTTTCCATGCCCAAGGCTGTCGGTATCGATCTCGGAACCACCAACTCCGTCGTCAGCGTCTTTGAAGCCGGTGAGCCGACGGTCATTCCCAACGCCGAAGGGGCCCGCACGACTCCCTCCGTGGTGGGCTTCTCCAAGTCCGATGAGGTGCTGGTGGGCGAGGTGGCCAAACGTCAGGCCATCACCAACCCCGACCGCACCATCCGCTCCGTCAAGCGCCACATGGGCGACAACAGCTGGTCGGTCACCATCGACGGCAAGAAGTACAACCCCCAGGAGATCTCCGCCCGCATCCTGCAGAAGCTCAAGCGGGATGCCGAGGCCTACTTGGGTGACACGGTGACCCAGGCGGTCATCACGGTGCCCGCCTACTTCGATGACGCCCAGCGCACCGCGACCAAAGAGGCGGGGCAGATCGCCGGCCTCGAAGTCCTGCGGATCATCAACGAGCCCACCGCAGCGGCGTTGGCCTACGGCCTGGACAAGGAGAACACGGAGCAGACCATCCTGGTCTTCGACCTCGGCGGCGGCACCTTCGACGTGTCGGTACTCGAGATCTCCGAGGGCATCTTCCAGGTCAAGTCGACCAGCGGCAACACCCACCTGGGAGGCGACGACTGGGACCAGCGGGTTATCGACTGGCTGGTGAAGTCGTTCAAGGACACCGACGGGGTTGACCTCTCCAACGACAAGATGGCCCTGCAGCGGCTCAAGGAAGCGGCGGAAAAAGCCAAGATCGAGTTGTCTGCGGTGCAGGAAACGTCCATCAACCTGCCCTTCATCACTGCCACCAGCGAGGGGCCCCGCCACCTCGACCTCAAGCTCACCCGGTCCAAGTTCCAGGAGCTGACCGCGGATCTGACCGAGGCGTGCAAAGGCCCCTTCGAGCAGGCCATCACCGACGCCGGCCTGTCCAAGGACAAGATCGACCACGTGGTCCTGGTCGGTGGCTCGACCCGTATGCCGGCCATCCTCGACCTGGTCTCGTCGCTCACCGGCAATGAGCCCCACCGCGGGGTCAACCCCGACGAGGTGGTGGCCATCGGCGCCGCCATTCAGGCCGGCGTGCTCAAGGGCGAGGTCAAAGACGTTCTGCTGCTCGACGTGACGCCCCTCTCGCTCGGTATCGAAACAAAGGGCGGCGTCATGACCAAGCTCATCGAGCGCAACACGACCATTCCCACCAAGCGCTCCGAGGTGTTCACCACCGCCGAGGACGGCCAGCCGTCAGTGGAGATCCACGTGCTCCAAGGCGAGCGTGAGATGTCGATGTACAACAAGACGCTCGGCAAGTTCCAGCTGGTCGACCTGCCACCGGCGCCCCGCGGCATACCGCAGATCGAAGTCACTTTCGACATCGACGCCAACGGCATCGTGCACGTGGTGGCCAAGGACAAGGCCACCGGCAAAGAGCAGTCGATGACCATTACCGGCCAATCGTCGCTGGCCAAGGACGACATCGACCGAATGGTGCGCGACGCCGAGGCCCACGCGGCCGACGACAAGCGCCGCAAGGAAGAGGCCGAAGTGCGTAACCAGGCCGACAGCCTCGTCTACCAGACCGAGAAGATGCTGAAGGATCAAGCGTCGTCGTTCTCCGGCGAGGAGAAGGAGAAGGTCGAGAGCGACCTCACCGCCCTCAAGGAGACCTTGGCCGGCAGCGACCTCGAAGCCATCAAGTCGGCGACCGAGAAGGTGGCGGTCGGCGTGCAGGAGTTGGGCAAGAAGCTCTACGAGTCGGCCGCCGCAGCCAGCGGCGGTTCGGGGCCCGCGTCGGGGACGAGCGCGCCGCCGGCCGATGACGAGGTCGTCGACGCCGAGATCGTCGACGAGCCCGGCCAGTGACCGCGCCGTTCGGATCCGAGCCCGGGCTGGGGCAGCCCGGGCACCGAGCCGACAACGCCGACGACGCGTTCGCCGAGGTCGAGGCCGAACTCCAGGATGTGGTGGCCGAAGCACAAGCCGAAAGCGACGCATTGGCCGCGCTGGCCGCGGAGCGCGACGACTATCTCGACTCGCTGCGGCGCCTCCAGGCGGACTTCGAAAACTACAAAAAGCGCGTGGTTCGCCAGCAAGGCGAACAGTCCGAACGGGCGGCGCAGACGCTGGTCGAACGGCTGCTGCCTGTCCTCGATACCGCCGAGTTGGCCCTGGCCCATGGTGGCGGGGAGGACGTGGCCCAGTTGCACTCCACCCTTTTCGGCGTGTTGGAGCGGGAGGGTCTCGAACGCATCCACCCCGTCGGGGAGGCCTTTGACCCCAACGTGGCCGACGCGGTGGCCCGTGAACCGGGCGAGGACTCGACCATGACGGTGTCCGAAGTGATGCGATCGGGCTACCGCTGGAAAGGCCGGGTCCTGCGCCCGGCCATGGTGAAGGTCCGGGGGTAGGTATCGGTGGCTCCGCAACGCGAATGGTTCGATACGGACTACTACAAAGTGCTCGGGGTAGCGGAGTCGGCGACGGACAAGGACATCTCCCGGGCCTACCGGAAGTTGGCCAAGCAATACCATCCCGACGCCAACCCCGGCTCTGAGGACAAGTTCAAGGAAATCTCTGCCGCCTACGACGTGCTCGATGACCCGGCCAAGCGCAAGGAGTACGACGAGGTCCGCCGCATGGGGCCCGCCGGCAACCCCTTCGCGGGGCCGGGCGGAGGAGGCCCCGGATTCACCACCAACTTCAAGGTGGACGACCTCGGCGACCTGCTCGGCGGTATCTTCGGGCGCGGCAACGGGCGCACCCGGCGAGCGGGGACGACCGCGTCGGCCCGAAAGGGAGCCGACGTGGAAGCGGCGCTGCACCTGTCGTTCAACGACGCCGTCAACGGGGTGACCACCACGGTCAACATCACGACCGAGGTGACCTGCAGCACCTGCGGCGGTATGGGCTCGCGTCCTGGGACGGCGCCCACGGTGTGCTCAGTGTGTGCGGGGCGCGGCGTGGTCAACGACAACCAGGGCATGTTCTCCTTCTCCCAGCCGTGCGCCACCTGTGGCGGCACCGGCTTGCAGGTCAAGGACCCCTGCCCCACCTGCCACGGCAAAGGCACCGAGGTCAAGGCCCGCCAGGTCAGGGTACGTATCCCCGCAGGAGTGGAAGACGGCCAGCGCATCCGGGTCAAGGGCCGCGGCGGCTTGGGCGTGGGCGGTGGACCGCACGGTGACCTCTACGTGGTCATCGCCACCGATCCCGACTCCCGCTTCGGGCGCCAGGGGACCAAAAACCTGACGCTGACCGCCCCGATCACCTTCGCCGAAGCGACGCTGGGCACCACCATCACTGTCCCCACCCTCGACCGACCGGTCACCTTGAAAGTGCCGGCCGGGACCCGTTCAGGCCAGACCCTGCGGGTGCGGGGCCGTGGCGTGCCCACCACCGGAGGAGCAGGCGACCTACTGGTCACTGTCGAGGTGGCGGTGCCCACCGCACTCGGCGAGGAGGAGCGCAAAGCCATCCAGGCCCTCAGCGCCTTCTCCGACGGTGAGGCGTTGCGCGACGAGCGTTGGAGGAGCGCGTGATGGCTGAGAGCGATCGTCCCTGGGAGTCCGGCCGGCGCTTGGGCGAGGGCGAACGCCGCCGGGCTGTCTACGTCATCTCGGTCGCCGCCGAACTGGCGGGTGTCCACCCCCAGACCTTGCGCATCTACGAGCGCAAGGGCCTGGTGGACCCCGCCCGCACCGGTGGCGGGAGTCGGCGCTACAGCGACGCCGACATCGCGCAGCTACGTCGTATCCAGGACCTGACCAACGCCGGCCTCAACCTCGAAGGGGTAAAGCGCATCCTGGAACTCGAAGCAGAGGTCGAACGTCTCCGCGTCGAGTTGGCGGCCGCCCAGTTGGAGGCCCGTGAAGCGGTGGAACGTACCCACCGCCACTACCGGCGGGATCTGGTGCCCCTCAAGCAGTCACCGACTCGCTGGCTGCCGCAGCGCTGAGCAATTTCCCCCCGTCACGACTCTTGGCGGGAATGCGAGGCCCTTTCCCCAGAGTTGATAATGATGTACTCAACTTTTCTATGACCTGGAGACTGACCCATCGTGGCTCTTGATCCCAACCGCTGGACCCTGAAGACCCAAGAAGCATTTCAAGCGGCCGCCGAGTCGGCGCGGTCGCGCTCGAATCCCGAAGTGACGCCCGAACATCTGCTGGCCGCCATGCTGGGACAAGAGGACACGGTGGTACTACCCGTGCTGGCCAAGGTCGGCGTGCGGGACCTGGCGGTGCGCAACCGGATGGGGGAGGCCATCGCCAAGCTCCCTCGCAGCTACGGGGGCAGCAGCGACGGCCAGATAAGCCGGGCCCTGCGCGAGGTGGTGGACCGGGCCGAGACCGAGCGCAGCGCGTTGGGCGACGAATTCCTGTCCATCGAGCACCTCCTTCTGGCCATGGCCGACCTGGTCGGGGTCAGCAGGGACGACCTGCTCAATGCTCTGCGCGATGTACGCGGGTCGCATCGGGTGACCAGCCAGAATCCCGAGGACCAATACCAGGCCCTGGAGAAGTACGGCCGCGACCTGACCGAGGACGCCCGCAAGGGCAAGCTCGACCCGGTCATCGGGCGCGACGAGGAGATCCGCCGGGTCATCCAGGTCCTGTCGCGGCGCACCAAGAACAACCCGGTGCTCATCGGCGAGCCGGGCGTGGGCAAGACCGCCATCGTGGAGGGCCTGGCCAACCGGATCGTGGAAGGCGACGTCCCCGAAAGCCTGCGAGGCAAGCGGGTTCTGGCCCTCGATCTCGGTTCGATGGTCGCCGGTTCCAAGTACCGCGGCGAGTTCGAGGAGCGGTTGAAGGCCGTCCTCAAGGAGATCACCGACTCCGAAGGCCAGGTCATCACCTTCATCGACGAGTTGCACACCATCGTGGGGGCCGGCGCGGCCGAAGGGGCCATGGACGCCGGCAACATGATCAAGCCCATGCTGGCGCGCGGCGAGCTGCGCCTCATCGGGGCCACCACCCTCGACGAGTACCGCAAGCACATCGAGAAAGACGCCGCCCTGGAACGCCGCTTCCAGCAGGTCTACGTGGGCGAACCGTCGGTGGAAGCCACCATCGCCATCCTGCGCGGCCTCAAGGAGCGCTACGAGGTGCACCACGGGGTGCGCATCCAAGACAGCGCCCTGGTCGCCGCCGCGGTGCTGTCCAACCGCTACATCACCGGTCGGTTCCTGCCCGACAAGGCCATCGACCTGATGGACGAGGCGGCCAGCCGGCTGCGCATCGAGATCGACTCCATGCCCACCGAGATCGACGTGGTGGAGCGGCGCATCCGCCAACTTGAGATCGAGCGGGTGGCCCTGGCCAAAGAGACCGACCCTGCGTCAGCGGAGCGGCTGGCCAAGATCGACGAAGAGCTGGCCAACCTGCGCGAGACCTCCGACGGCATGAAAGCCCACTGGCACAACGAGAAAGAGGCCATCGACACCATCCGCTCCTTCAAAGGCCGGCTCGAGGCCCTCCGCGCCCAGGCCGAGCGTTACGAGCGCGACGGCGACCTGGGCCGCGCCGCCGAGATCCGTTACGGCGATCTGCCCAACATCCAGGTCCAGGTGGACGAAGCGTCCAAGCATCTGGCCGAGTTGCAGCACGACCAGAAGATGCTCAAGGAGGAGGTCGACGAGGAGGACATCGCCGAGGTGATCTCCAAGTCCACCGGGGTACCCGTCACCCGCCTGCTGGAAGGCGAGGTGGCCAAGCTGCTCGAGATGGAGGACGTCCTCCACGAGCGGGTGGTGGGCCAGGACCAGGCGGTGGCCGCAGTGGCCAACGCCATCCGGCGCTCCCGCTCCGGACTTTCGGACCCCGACCGGCCCATCGGCAGCTTCCTGTTCCTCGGCCCCACCGGCGTAGGCAAAACCGAGCTGGCCCGCACCCTGGCCGACTTCCTCTTCGACGACGCCCGGGCCATGGTCCGCATCGACATGTCGGAGTACATGGAGAAGCACTCGGTGTCGCGCCTGGTCGGTGCGCCCCCCGGGTACGTGGGCTACGACGAAGGCGGGCAGCTGACCGAAGCGGTCCGCCGGCGGCCCTACGCCGTGGTGTTGCTCGACGAGATCGAGAAAGCGCACCCGGACGTGTTCAACATCTTGTTGCAGGTTCTCGACGACGGCCGCCTCACCGACGGTCAGGGCCGCACGGTGAACTTCACCAACGTGGTGCTGATCATGACGTCCAACTTCCGGGGCGATCTCCGTGAAGCGTTCAAGCCCGAGTTCTTGAACCGTATCGACGAGATCGTGCGCTTCCGGGAACTGGGCCGCGAGGACATCGGGGCCATCGTCGACATCCAGCTGCGCGGCATGGCGGCCCGCCTGGCGGCCCGCCGCCTCGATCTGGTGGTCACGCCGGCGGCCCGGGACTGGCTGGCCGTGCACGGCTACGACCCCGACTACGGGGCCCGGCCGCTCAAGCGCCTCATCCAGCGCCAGATCAGCGACACCCTGGCGCTGGCCCTCCTCGACGGCAAGTACCCCGAAGGGTCGACGGTCACCGTCGACGTGGCGGCGCCTGGTGATCTGGGCGCACCGGTGTTGACCTCGGCCGGACTGGAGTTGGGTTCGGGACTGGAACCGGTTTCGGGCTTCTCGGATTCGGCCCCGGGCGTAGAGGGTGGCCTGATCCTGCGCTGAGCACCTTGCGTTTCTTGCTTCGCTGCGGGGCTGAGTTCCTCTAGCGTTGCAGCGCTATGCGAGGGACCTGGTGAGCACACAACGGCAGTTCGCGGCCCGGGTGGCCATGATCGGCGGCGGCCAGCTGGCCCGAATGACCCAGCAGGCCGCCGTCGACCTCGACGTGCAGCTGATCGTGCTGGCCGGCGCCGACACCGAGCCCGCGGTGCTGGCTGGCGCGCCCTACATCCTGGGGGCCCACACCGATCTCGACGCCATCATCAAGGCGGCGGACGCCGCGGGCGGGCGGGGAGCACAAGCTGGCCGAGCGTCTCGAAATCGATCCGCACCGGCGGCCCCTGGGGCGGTGGCCCCGGCCGGCATTGTGACCTTCGACCACGAACTTGTGCCGCCGGCGCTGCTGGCCGAGCTCGAAGCGCGCGGCTATCAGCTGCGCCCGGGCCGCGCCGCGCTGGCCGTGGCCCAGGACAAACTGCTGGCCCGTCGGCTGCTGTCGGAGCGGAGCTACCCCGTCCCGGCTTTTACGCCCTTGACTAGCGCGACCGACGTGGTGGCCTTCGGCCGCCAGCACGGATGGCCGGTCGTGGTGAAGGCTCGCTCCGGCGGCTACGACGGACGCGGGGTGATCGTCGTGGAAGGGCCCGACGCCATTCCCGCCGACATCGAATGGGGGAGCGGCGGCCAGCCGGCCTGGCTGGCCGAGGAGCACATCGCCCTGGAGGCCGAATTGGCCGTCATCGTGGCCCGCCGGCCATCAGGGGCCGCAGTCACCTACCCGGTGGTGCAGACCACCCAGATCAAAGGAATCTGCAACTGGCTGGTCACCCCGCCCGCGGTCAGCCCCGCGTTGAGTCACGAGGCGCAACAACTGGCGCTTCGTCTGGCCGAGGACATCGGCGCGGTGGGGATCCTCGCCGTCGAGTTTTTCGTCGGTCCCGGAGCGCAGTTACTGGTCAACGAGGTGGCGCTGCGCCCCCACAACTCCGGCCACGCCACCATCGAGGCCAACGTCACCTCGCAGTTCCATCAGCACCTGCGGGCCGTGCTCGACTGGCCGCTCGGGTCAACTGACCTGGTGGCTCCGGCAGCCGCCATGGTCAACCTCATCGCCCCCGACGCCGAACTCGACGTGGCGACCAACCTGCCCCGCGCCCTGGAGGTGGCCGACGCCCACGTGCACCTTTACGGCAAAGCGCCGCGCCCGGCGCGCAAGATCGGCCACGTCACGGTGCTGGGTGCAACCTCCGGCCAAGCCCTGGCCTCAGCCCAACGAGCGGCCGACCTTCTGCTGGGGCGGTGACGCTGCTGGGGCGGTGACGCTGCTGCAAGGATGAGGCCATGAGCAACGAGGCCCCGAGCGTGGGCGTGGTTATGGGAAGCCGCTCCGACCTGCCGGTGATGCAGCCCGCCGCGGACACGCTGGCCGAGCTGGGCATCCCCCACGAAATCCGAGTGGTGTCCGCCCACCGCACCCCCGACCACATGGTCGACTACGCCCACCAAGCGGCGGAGCGGGGTCTGCAGGTCATCATCGCGGGCGCCGGGGGCGCCGCCCACCTCCCGGGGATGATCGCCGCTTTGTGCCCTCTGCCGGTGATCGGGGTGCCCGTCCCCCTCAAGTACTTCGACGGTCTCGACTCGCTGCTCTCCATCCTTCAGATGCCGGCGGGGGTGCCCGTCGCCACCGTCGCGGTGGGTGGCGCCCGCAACGCCGGCCTCCTTGCGGCGCGCATCCTGGGCGTGAGCGATCCTCGTGTGCGGGCCGCGGTGCAGGCCGTCGCCCAGGCCGCGGCGTCGAAGTCGCTGGCCGACGATGCGGAGTTGCGCGGGGGCGCGGCGGCCCCGGGGTAGCCCCTGGCCGGCGAGCACAACCTCACCGATCTGGGTAGGGTCGAAGGGTGATGCTCCGCCGCCGGTCGAGTCGCTCAGGCATGGCCTTCGCGGCGGTTGTCGCGCTGGCAAGCGTCGGCCTCGCGGCGTGCGGCGGCGGGGGTAGTACGTCCACCGCGAAAGGGGCGAACGCCGATGCCACCGCAGCGTGCGCCGCGCTGGCTCGCTCGACCCCCGTAGGCCAGGGCACGATCGCGCTGTCGCACCGCCTTGAGGGCGCGGCCCAGTTGGGCATCGCGGCCGTCGGGGAGAACGGCAACACCTACGCCGATCTCTCGGGGGCGCTGCAAAAGCTGCTGACTGACGTCACCAACGACAACGTCTCGCAGCTGAACGGGGATGTCTCCAACGCCCTGGCCCTGTGCAAAGGCGACAGCCTTCCCCACTGAAGCACCCCCGACGGGCAGGGGCTAGCGGGCCACGGCGAAACGTCCCACCAGCAGCTCCAACAGGGCTAGCAGCACGTCGCGAGCGGAGTGGCGCACCCGTGCATCGCAGTCCATGATGGGCACACCGGGCCCGATCCCCAGCGCATCGGCTACTTCGTAGAGGGTGTGGTAGTTGCCGCTGGGAAAGCGGTTGACGCCCACCACAAAAGGCACCGATCTGCTCTCGAAATAGTCGATGGAGGCGAAGCAGTCACTGAGCCGTCGAGGGTCGACCAAAACGACCGCCCCCAGCGCACCGGTGACCAGGTCATCCCACATGAAATGGAACCGTTCCTGTCCGGGGGCGCCGAAAAGGTACATGACCAGCGTCGAGTCGACGGTCAGCCGGCCGAAGTCCATGGCCACGGTGGTCGTCGTCTTGGCCGCCACCCCTGACGCATCATCGACCCGCTGCGCCACTGTGGTCATTGCCGCTTCGGTCTGCAGGGGCTCGATCTCGGAGATGGCGCCCACAAAGGTGGTCTTGCCGACGCCGAAGCCGCCGGCGACGATGAACTTGACCGCGGTGACGCGCCCTCTAGAGGTTGCGGACACGTTCGATCATCCTGGTCAGTGCCGAAAGCTCGATCTCGACGGGGTCGGTCTGATGGAGTTCGATGCAGCCGATGTCGAGAAGGTCCTCGACGAGGATGGCGACCACGCCGGTGGGCAGGTGCATGAGAGCGGACAGCTCGGCGATGGACACCGGGACCGCGGCGGCCGACACGATGGCCATCTGCTCGGAGGTCATGTCGGCGGGCGTGGCGCCGAACGCTTCCACCATCGCTTCCCAGCGCACTTCCCGCCGGGTGGTCCGGGTGCGTCCGCCCGTCATTATGAACGGCCGTACCAGCGCCGCGCTGGCCGGAGCGGAAGGGTCGTTCATTGGAGGACCGCCGTACGCAACTCGGCCACCAGAGCAGGAGTGAGCAGGGCGCCGATGCGGTCGATGAGCAGCGACGTCTGGTAGCCGACCAGGCCGGTGTCGCACCCGGCGCGTGCGACCACGCCGAGGCTGCTGCCGTCGGAGATGGACGACACAAAGAGAAAGCCGCCACCCATGGCGACGATGACCTGTTGGAACGGTTCCCAGCCGAAGGCCCGGGAGGCGCCCCGGCCCAGGCCGACCAGACCGGAGATGATGGCGGCGATGCGCTCGCCGCCCGAGCGGTCCAGGGTGCGGGACATGGCCATGAGCAGTCCGTCGGAGGACACGGCCACCGCATCGCACACCCCGGCGCTGTTGTCCACGAAGTTGTCGAGGAGCCAGTTGAAGTTGCGGGCCTCGGGGGTGGCGGTGGCGATCATCGGATGTCCTCGGGGGAGCTGTTGGGGGAAGACTCGGCTCGGATGCTCAGGTAGTCCGACAATGCGGCGGACATGGCCTGGTGGCTGCTTTGGGCAGCGGGGGCCATGTCACGGCGCAGGGTGTCGTCGGCGTGGGGTAAGGCGGCGCCCGGGATGCGCCGGGGAAGTACCGCCGCGCCGTCGCCGTCGGGATGAGGCCCGGAGCCGGCCGGGGGGCTCGGCCAAGCCGAGGCCGCAAAGGCCACCGATCCGGCGAGCGCCGAGCTGGCTGCGCCATCCGAGGCAACGGAGCGGCCGAGGTCGCCGGGGTCTGCACCTGCAGCTCCAGGCGATGCGACGGTGTCGGGGTACCGGGGCGCCTGTTCGCTCACCGGTGCGGCCGGCGCTTCGGTCACCTCGTCGTGAGAGAACCGGTTGGGGAAAGCGACGGGTGCGCTCTCCAGCGCAGAAGGGCCGGCCACGGAGGATTCGATGAGCTCGGGGGGGATACGGAGCCGGGCGGCGATACCACCGGCGTCCGCGTCGTGGAGGCCCACGGTGATCCCTTGGCGGGCGGCCAGGCGGCCGGCGACGACCAGCCCCAGGTGCCGGTTGGCGGCTTCGGACAGGTTGCCGCCGCCCTCCAGGCGGGCATTAGCCGAATCGCGCTCCTCGGGGGCCATGCCGATCCCGTTGTCCACCACGCTGATCGTGTAGCCGGTGGGCAGGGCACGTCCGTACAGCTCCACCGTGGCATGGGGAGGGGAGAAGCTCAGGGCGTTCTCCATCAACTCCGCCAGGATGTGGACGACGTCGCCGGTGGCTGCCGCAGCGATCACGGCGTGGTCGAAGTGGCGGAGACGCAGCCGGCGATAGTCCTCCACCCCGGCGGAGGCGGCACGCACCACATCGACCGCGCTCGCCGCGTCAGCCCACGGGCTGCCGGCGCCCGTCCCCGCCATCACCAGCAGCGACTCGGCGTTGCGGCGCATCCGGGTGGCCAGGTGGTCGAGGTGGAACAGCTCCTCCATGGTCGAGGGATCGTCCTCGTGCTGCTCGAGTTGGCTGATGAGGTCGAGCTGGCGGGCCACCAGGTTCTGGTTGCGCCGTCCCAGGTTCATGAACGCTTCGGCCACATTGCGGCGCAGGGACGCCTGGTCAACCGCCAGTTCGATGGCCCGTTGATGCACGCCGTTGAGGGCGTCGGCCACCGCGGCCACTTCGTCGTGGCTGCCCACCACGAGCGGCTCGATCCGAGGAGACGGTACGGGTGTTCCCGGCTGGGCGTCGAGCACCGCGCCCACCGCGGCGGGCAGCTTGACGTCTGCCACCTCCTTGGCCTCGCGGGCCAGGGCGGACAGCGGACGGGAGATGGAGGCGCTGACCCGCAACAGGATCAGCAGACTGATGGCCAGGGCCAGAAAGGCCAAGGCCCCGAATTCGATCGTCTCCTCGGTGGCGCTGTGGCGCAGGGCATCGGCCCGGTGGGTGACCGCCGCGGCCAGGGCGGCCCCCGCCACCTGCGTGGGGGTCAGATTCGACTGACCGCTGGCCGGGGCGACCACCTTGAGCACCTGGAGCAGGTTGACCGTCTTGCCCTCCACCGCGGCCAGCACATCGGGGGTCAAGGCGGTGACGATGTTGTTGCCCTGCGCCACGATGGCCTGGGCGGGTCCGGCGTAGGGGCCGACGGCCAGTCCGGCCATCCGATTGGTCCACGTCTGGAAAACGCCGAAGTCCGCTGCGGTGACGGCCGCTCGTTGCGCTCCTCCCGACTGGGTAACCGACCAGGTGCTCACAAAGAGGTCCTGGCTGAGCACGGCCCCCGCCTCTACCGAGTGCAGGTAGGCGTCGAGAGCCTCGACGCCGGTACGCAGACTGGGGTCGCTGATACGCAGCGGGGCTGCGTCGACCGCGTTGAGAAAGCCGTCAATCAGCGTGCGGTACTGGGCGAACACGGTCAAGCCGAGTTGTTGGGCCTGGGGGTTGTTGAGGGAGCGGGCTCCGTTGAATCCATCGACTTCTCGTCGTAGTGCGCTCAAGTCGGCCAGGCTGGTGAGTGCGGGTTCGAAGGTTTGGCGGGTGGCTGAGCCGTCATGGTCGATGATGCTGCGAAAAGATGCTTCCGCGTTGTCGGTCGCCTGGCGTGCCGCTGCGTTGCTGGCCACCCCGAGTTTGACGGCGTTGGCCGCCCCCACCAGTGACAGCGCGGCCTCGTTGCGCTCGTTTTGTAAGGCGGTGATGACCCCCGACGGACCGGCGGTGGCGGTGGCCAGGTTCGTTTGCTGGCTGACGGACGCGCTGCGCGACACACTCGAGGACACGGCGACGCCGGCCACCACGAGGAGCAGTACCAGTGGCACTGCGAAGGCCACGGCCAATTTGTTTCTGAGGTGGTGGAACATGTGCGCTGATCCTTCCGGTGACTGCGATGTGCGGCGCTACGAGGCGAGCGCTGAGGGTTGGACGGCCCGCGATGAAAGCGCCCGACCGCTGGGGCCTGTGCTTCGAACAAGGCCGCTGATCCCGCCGACGGCGTGCGGCAGTTCGATGGCCCACGACAGCACGGTGGGTTCGTCGGTGAGGTAGATGGTCTGGGGTGAGGCGGCTGCGCTCAGTTGTTCGAGGGCTGGGCCAACCACCTCTAGGTCGGACTCGGCGAACGCCTCGTCGATGAGCAGGACGTCGGCCCCTGCCACCAGGGGGCTGTCGGGGTGCAGCCATTCGGGGAGGAGGTTGGCGCGCTCGACGATGCGCCGCTCGTCGAGCGCGCGGGCCAGGGCCTGTTGCTGTTGTTGGGCGTGCAGGCCCGCCGCGTCCTGAGCCTCCTTGGCTTGCTGGGCGCGGGCCTCCGCCTCGGCCACGCCGCTCATCAGCCGGACCCGGGACTCGGCGACACGCGACGGCATGGGTGGCCCGGCCGGCCACGACGAGGTGATGGCGTCAGGGATCACGCCGCGGATCGCGACGTCTGCCTGCTCTAGGGCGGCGACCGACGCCAGGCGGAGGTCACGGGCCCGGGTCAGCGCCTCTTCCACCTGGCGCTCGGCCTGCGCCTGCTCCGCTTCCGCCCGCGACAACGCGGCTTCAATGCCTGCCACCTGCCGGCGCAGCTCTGCGCTGGGGCGCTCCGGCCCGCTGGCCCGAAGCTGGGCCAGGGCGCTGGCCGCCTCCCGTCGCTGGTGGGAGAGGCGCTGGCGTCGCCGCAGCACACCCGAAACTTTTTGCAGCTCGTCGGCTTCCGCGTCACCGGCCTCGTCACGCGCCATCTGGGCTCGGGCCACGTCGGCTTCGAGAGCATCGAGTTGGGCTACCTCGGCGCGCGCGGCGCGCCGGACCGCCTCGGCGTCGGCCACCGCTACTGCGGCGCGGCGCAAGGCGTCCCGGGCGTCGTCGCAGCGGGCCTGCTGGCTGCGCACGGCTTCCCGGTGCAACTCGTCAAAACCGCGTTGCACTTCTTCCAGACGCTGCGCCACCGTGGAGGCGTCGAGCACGGCAAGACACCGACGGGGACCCAACGCCCGGCGTACTCGTTCCCGGGCAGGTGGCGAGGCGCTCACCACGGCGAGACGTGGATGCACCCAGGGGAGGAGTGCTGTTCCGTCGTCGTCGCACAGGTTCGCTATGGGCACGGTGTAGGTCCGTTCCTCACTGTTGCTCGTCGGTCACCCGAGAAGATTCGGGGGGTACGTGCAGGGTGTCGGTCCCTGAATCGACCCGGTTGAGTGGGGACCGGGCGCATGTCGAAGATTTCGCCCCTTGGAGCATTTGCGGAAGGTTTCCTCAAGCTCCAGGGTGCTCCGCCGAGAAAGGACGTGAAGAATCAGCGTTGGAGGTGGCAGTGTCACTCGAAGGCTCACTTGAAACGATCGCTCTGCCCGACGTGCTCGGTTTGTTGAGCCGTGCCGCCAAAAGTGGCGAGCTGTGGGTCAACGGCGAATCGACCGGCGGATGCCTGCAGTTCAGCGGAGGCGACCTGGCCGGCTACTCGGTCCAAGGCGCTCGGGGTCCGGTAGACGCCCTGTTCAGCTTGCTGCGCCTCGAGACGGGCTCGTTCGAGTTCGAGACCGGGGTGTTCGAGCCGACCGAGGGTATGCCCCACTCCGTGGAGACCCTCCTGGAGCAGGCCCAGGACCGCCTGGCGAAATGGGGTCCCATTTCGGAGGTCATTCCATCGTTGGCCTGCTGGCTGTCGCTGAGCGACGCCCTCCCCGCCAGTCTGGACGGTGAGGACGCCGGCCAAATGGGCGACGGCACTGTCCTCGAGGACGGCACGGTCTCGCTCACCGCAGCTCAATGGGCGTTGGTCGTGGCCATCGGAGACGGCCGCAGTGTCGGAGAGACCCTCCAGCGACGCGATCTCGGAGAGTTCGACGGTTGCGACAGCGTCAAGGACCTGGTCGAACTGGGTCTGGTGGCGGTCAGCGAAGAGTCCCCGGAACCTCCCGCGGTAGCGGCCGAACCCCAAATCGAGGTACCCGAACCCGCCCTCCTCTCCCAAGCGGTGACCGGGGACGACGTGGTGATCGAAGCGGACGACCTCATCATCGACGCCGGCGACCTCCGCGTGCCCGAGGGTGGCCTGGTGGTCAACGACGGAGAGGTTGTGCTCCAAGGCAGCGACATGGTGCTCCCCGAAGCCCCCGCCCCCGCTCCCGCGGAAGCGATCGAGTACACGCCCGGGTACGCGGGCGGCCAGTTCCACACGCTGGCCGCGGCCGCCCCCGAAACCCCCGCCGCCACCGAAGCGCCCGCGTCCATTCAGGCTCCCGCCGCAGCGCCCGACGAGCAGATCAACCGTGGCCTGCTCCTCAAGTTCCTTTCCACGGTGCGCACCTGAGACACTCGCCCAACCAACACCGGTGGACAGCCCCACCGGTCGGGCTAAGCTGAGTTGTCCCGCCCGGCAGACCGACCTAGGAGGCCCGCGTGCCTGCCACCGTGGTCGTTGGCACCCAATGGGGTGACGAAGGCAAAGGAAAGCTGACTGACCTGCTGGCCCGAGAGGTGCAGGTCGTTGTCCGCTATCAAGGAGGCCACAACGCCGGCCACACCATCGTGGTCAACGGTGAGTCCTTCGCGCTTCAACTCCTTCCCAGCGGCGTGCTGTACCCGCATCTCACCCCGGTTATCGGCAACGGGGTGGTCATCGACCCCCGGGTGCTGCTGGCCGAGATCGACACGCTGGCCTCGCGCGGCGTGGACACCAGCCGGCTGCGCATTTCGGGCAGCGCCCACCTGATCATGCCGTACCACCAGGAACTCGACGCGTTGACCGAGCGTTACCTGGGGCGCAACAAGCTGGGTACCACGAAGCGGGGGATCGGTCCGGCCTACGCCGACAAGGCCGCCCGCGTCGGGATCCGGGTTCAGGACCTGCTCGACCCCAAGATCTTCCGCCAGAAGCTCGACGTCGTCCTCAAAGAGAAAAACCTGGTCCTGGCCAAGGTCTACAACCGCTTACCGCTGTCCGCCGACGAGATCGCCGCCAACTACCTCGACGAGTACGCCCCCCGGTTGGAACCGCTCATCGGCGACACCGTCGGCATCGTCCACGACGCGCTGGCTGCGGGTCAAGAAGTGCTGCTCGAGGGAGCGCAGGCCACGTTCCTCGACCTCGACCACGGCACCTATCCCTTCGTTACGTCATCGAACCCGGTGGCCGGCGGTGCCTGCACCGGTGCCGGGATCGGCCCTCGCGACATCGGCCGGGTCATGGGCATCGCCAAGGCGTACGTGACCCGCGTGGGCTCGGGACCGTTCCCCACCGAGCTGCTCGACGAGCGCGGCGACCACCTGGTCAAACGAGGCCACGAGTTCGGCACCAACACGGGCCGGCAACGCCGTACGGGGTGGTTCGACGCGGTGATGATGCGCCAAGCCGTGCGGCTCAACTCCCTGAGCGAGATCGCGTTGACCAAGCTCGACGTTCTCGACGACTTCCCTGTCCTGCGGGTGTGCGTGGCCTACGAAGTGGCCGGCAAGCGTTTCGATCACTATCCGTGGCACCAGTCCGACCTGCACGACGCCGTCCCCGTCTACGAGGATCTTCCCGGGTGGCAGACCGACACCACCGGGGCCACCGAGCTGGCCGAGCTGCCCCGCCAAGCCCAGGATTATGTAGCTTTCCTGGCCGATCAGGCCGGGGTGCCGGTGACCGTGGTGGGTGTCGGCCCCGGACGCGACCAGTTCGTGCGGGTGGGTGCGCCGGCTGTGCCGGGCGCCCGCTGAGCGAACCGCCCCGTTTGGCTGACCGCCGTATGCAGGTCTGTGTCGTCGGCTCCGGCGGTCGTGAACACTCCCTGGCCCGGGCCCTGTCACGCACCGCCGATGTGGTGATCGCCGCGGGCAACCCGGCGATCGCGCTGCTCAGCGGGCTGCGCTGCACCCCGGCGCCCCCCGAGGAGATCGATGCCGACCTCTTTGTCATCGGCCCCGAGGCGCCGCTCGTTGACGGGCTGGCCGACCGTCTGCGCGACCGGGGCTGCGCCGTTTTCGGGCCCGGCGCCGACGGCGCCCGTCTCGAGGGCTCCAAGGCGTGGATGAAGGCTCTGCTGGCCTCGGCCGGTGTGCCCACCGCGGCCCACGCCGCGTTCGGGCCCGGGGAGGAGGACGCCGCCCGGGCCTGGTTGGGTCGGCGGCGGGGTCCGTGGGTGGTCAAGACCGACGGGCTGGCCGCCGGCAAAGGAGTGCTGGTCACCGACGACCTGGCCGCCGCGGTGGCCGACATGGAAGCGAAACTGTCGGGCGCCTCCTTCGGTGCCGCGGGCCGGCGGGTGGTGCTCGAAGAAGGCCTTGTCGGACCTGAGTTGTCGGTCATGGCCATCTGTGACGGGCGCCGGGCGCTGCCGTTGGCCGCCGCTCAGGATTTCAAACGGATCGGCGCAGGCGACACAGGGCCCAACACCGGCGGGATGGGTTCGTACTCGCCGGTCCCCGGGGTCGACGACGCGGTGGTGGGCCTGGTCATGGACGCCGCGGTGGAGCCGACGCTGGCCGCGCTCACCGCAGCGGGCATCGACTACCGGGGCGTCCTGTACGCCGGCGTGATGATGACGGCCGACGGGCCCAAGATCCTGGAGTTCAACGTGCGTTTCGGGGACCCCGAGACGCAGGTGGTGATGGCCCGCTGGCCGGGCGACGTGGCGGAGGTGCTGGCCGCAGCAGCAGCCGGTCGTCTCGACACGGTGGCCGTCCCTCGGTTCGCGTCGGACGCCGCGGTGTGCGTGGTGCTGGCCGCCGAGGGATACCCCGAGTCGCCTCGCCTGGGCGACCCCATCTCCGGGCTCCTCGACGCCGAGACGCAGCCCGGCGTCCAGATCAGCGCGGCGGGCGTCGCGCTGGACGCCGACGGCAACCTGGTCACCGCCGGAGGCCGGGTGGTCGGCGTCACCGCCACCGGCCCCGACCTGGCCACCGCCCGCCAGCGGGCGTACGGCGGAGTGGCCAGCGTCTCGTGGTCGGGTATGACCTTCCGCCCCGACATCGCCTCAGCGGCCGCTGCTACCGCCGGCACCGCTGCGGCCGCTGGCACCGCCGGTCCGGGCGCGGCCACCGCGGAAAGGGCCGACTGGCGCGGCACAATGGAGGCACGGTGACCACCCTCGCGCGCTTGACCTCAGGCAAGGTCCGCGACATCTATGCGCTCGACGACGACACGCTGCTCTTCGTCGCCTCCGACCGCATGTCAGCTTTCGACGTGGTGATGACCGAACCCATCCCAGGCAAGGGTCGGGTGCTCACCGCGATCACCGCGTTCTGGCTGGAAGAAATGGCCGACCTTGCCCCGTCCCACCTCCTCGGCCTGGAGCCGCCGGCGGACGTCGAGGTGGAGGGCTACGACCACGACGAACTGGTGGGCCGCACCATGATCGTGCGCCGAGCGGAGATGCTCCCCGTCGAATGCATCGTGCGCGGTTACCTCTCGGGCTCCGCGTGGGCTGAGTATCGCGACCGCGGGACCATGCACGGCGAGGCGCTACCCGCCGGCTTGTTGCAGTCCCAGCAACTCCCCGAACCCGTGTTCACCCCCTCCACCAAAGCCGCCGAAGGCCACGACGAAAACATCTCTTTCGCCCAAGCCGCAGACCTCATCGGTGCCGAGCGCGCCGCTCAAGCCCGCGACCTGAGCATCGCCGCCTACCGCCGCGCTGCGCAGCGCGCCGAGCAGCGAGGGATCATCGTGGCGGACACCAAGTTCGAGTTGGGGCTCATCGACGGGCGCCTGGCCATCTGCGACGAGGTGGTCACCCCCGACTCGTCGCGCTTTTGGCCTGCGGAGCAATGGGTGCCGGGCAAAGTGCCGCCCGCCTTCGACAAACAGCCGCTGCGCGACTGGCTGGAGGCCTCCGGCTGGGACAAGCGGCCCCCGCCCCCGGCGCTGCCCCCGGAGATCGTGGCCGCCACCGCGCAGCGCTACCGGGCGGCGTACGAGTTGCTCACCGGCCGGGACTTCGCGGCATGGCCCGGCGTCACCACCCACCATCCGTCAGGAGTTAACTGATGCGCTTCGCTGTTGCGGTCGAGGTATCGCTACGCCCCGGCATCGCCGACCCGCAAGGGGCCACCATCGAGCGTTCGCTCCCCGTACTGGGCTTCGCCGGGATCGATCGTGTGCGGACCGGCAAGGCCATCCGTTTCCAGATCGAAGCCGACACCGAGGCCCAAGCCCAAGCCGAGGTGGAAGAGTTGTGCCGCACCTTCCTCACCAACCCGGTGATCGAGGACGCGGCCATCCGCCTCGACACCGTCACCGGGGATCACGGCTGATGGCGCGGCGCGTAGGGGTCGTCCTCTTTCCCGGCAGCAACTGCGAATACGACGTGGTGGAGGCCACCGACGCGCTCGGCGCGGAAGCGGAAATCCTGTGGCATGGCACCGCGGACCTGAACGGCGTGGACGTGGTGATCCTGCCCGGCGGTTTCGCGCACGGGGACTACCTGCGGCCCGGGGCCATCGCCCGCTTCTCGCCGGTCATGGCCGCCGTCGTGGACTTCGCCCGGGGCGGCGGACCGGTGGTGGGCATCTGCAACGGCTTCCAGGTGCTGACCGAGGCGGGCTTGCTGCCCGGTGCTTTGCAAAAAAATTCGGGGCTCACCTTCTTGTGCCAGGACGCGCTGCTCGAAGTGGTCAGCTCGGCCAGCGTGCTCACCCGGGGGGTGGCTCCGGGGACCCGGCTGCGCATCCCCATCAACCACTTCGAAGGCAACTACACCGTCGACCCCGACACGCTCCACCAACTCGAATCGAACGGCCAGGTCGTACTGCGCTACGTCGACAATCCGAACGGTTCCATGGGCGACGTGGCCGGGGTGACCAACGAGGCGGGCAACGTGGTGGGCCTCATGCCCCACCCGGAGCGGGCCAGCAGCGCCCTCCTCGGGTCGAGCGACGGGCTCGTGCTGCTCGGTGCGCTCCTCGATGTGGTGGCGGCTGCGTCGTGACGGGCGACGCGCCGCTGCACCGGGCACTGGGGTTGACCGACGACGAGGCCGCGGAGATCACCCGGCTGCTGGGCCGGGAGGCCAACCACCTGGAGCTGGCCATGTACGCGGTGATGTGGAGCGAGCACTGCTCCTACAAGTCGTCGCGTGCGCATCTGGGCCGCTTGTTCACAGAGGGTCCCCACGTGCTGGTGGGGCCCGGAGAAAACGCGGGGGTAATCGACGCGGGCGACGGGATCGCCGTCGCCCTGCGCATCGAAAGCCACAATCACCCTTCGGCCATCGAGCCCTACCAGGGGGCGGCCACCGGGGTGGGGGGCATCCTGCGCGACATCTTCACCATGGGGGCCCGGCCGGTGGCCCTCATGGACCCGCTGCGCTTCGGGCCGCTCGATGACGCCCGGTCCCGGTGGATCGCCGCCGGCGTGGTGTCGGGGATCTCGGGTTACGGCAACTCCGTGGGCGTGCCGACCGTGGGCGGCGAGACGGTCTTTGACGACTGCTACGCCGAAAACCCTCTGGTCAACGTGCTGTGCTGCGGGTTGCTGCCCATTGACCGGCTGGTGTTGGGCCAGGCCAGCGGTCTCGGCAACCTGGCGGTGCTTCTGGGCTCGGCCACCGGCCGCGACGGGATCGGCGGGGTGAGCGTGCTGGCCTCCGCGGGATTCACCGACGACGCGGACGTCGAGGCAGCCAAGCGCCCCAACGTGCAGGTAGGCGACCCGTTCGAGGAGAAGCGGCTCATCGAGGCGTGCCTTGAGTTGCTCGACGCTCGCCTGGCCGTCGGCATCCAGGACCTGGGCGGCGCCGGCCTGACCTGTGCCACCAGCGAGACGGCGTCGCGCGGAGGGGTAGGCATGGACGTCAGCGTGGCCGCCGTGCCCCAACGCGAAGAGGGCATGGTGGCCTGGGAGGTCATGACCAGCGAAAGCCAGGAGCGGATGCTGGCCATCGTCACCCCCGAGAACCTCGAACGGGTCATCGACGTCTGCCGGCGCTGGGAGGTGACGGCCTCGGTGGTGGGGCGGGTCACCGACACCGGACGTTTGCGGATCCTCGACGATTTCGGTGGGCAGGTACTGGCCGACGTCCCCGCGGTCACCCTGCATGAGGACGCCCCTCTGTACCACCGGCCCCTGGCCGAGCCCGGCGACCGGGCCGCTCGTGCGGCCGACGACCCCGCTGATCTCCCAGCCCCCAAGGACTGTGGGGCGGACCTGCTGGCCCTGCTGGAGGACCCGTCGTGGGTGTACCGCCAGTACGACCACCAGCTGTTTCTCAATACGGTGGTCGCGCCCGGCGGCGACGCAGCGCTGCTGCGACTCTCCGCCCCCGGCGTGCGGGGCCCGGCGGGCACGCACCGGGGGATGGCGCTGTCCACCGACGGCAACGGGCACTGGTGCTCGCTGGACCCGCGCGCCGGTACCTCCCTGGTTGTCGCGGAGTCGGCGCTCAATGTGGCGTGCGTCGGTGGGCGTCCGGTGGCCCTGGTGAACTGCTTGAACTTCGGCAACCCGGAACATCCCGAGGTCATGTGGCAGCTGTCGGAGGCCATCGACGGCATGGCCGAAGCCTGCCGGGCGCTGGACATCCCGGTCATCGGGGGCAACGTCAGCCTCTACAACGAGAGCCGCGGACGCGACATCGACCCCACGCCGGTCGTGGGCACGCTGGGCTTGGTGGACAATCTCGACCGGCGCCCGCCGGGGATCGCCCTGGCGGCCGGACAGCGGATCCTGCTGCTCGGACCCGACGTGGTCAGCCTCGGCGGGTCGCGTTGGGCGGTGCAGCTGCGCGGCCACCGCAACGGGCGCTTGGCCCCCCTCGACCTGGAGCTGCACGCCCGGCTGCTTGCGTTGGTGGCTGGCCTGGCTGGCCACGACGGTGTGGGGGGCATCCACGACGTGGCCGACGGTGGTCTCGGTGTGGCCCTGGCGGAGATGGCCGTGCATTCGGGGGTGGGCTTCTCGGTGCAACTCCCGGGGCCGGCGGATCACCTCGAGTTGTTCGGGGAGGGCCCATCCCGGGTCCTGCTCAGCGCCACGCCGGCCGCCGCCGCGGAGATCGCGGTGGCCGCCACCGCAGACGGCATCGCCTGCACCGAACTCGGTGCGGCCGGAGGTGACCGCCTGGTTGTCGCCGGTTTGGTAGATCTCGGGGTGGCCGAAGCCACGCAGCGGTGGCGAAGTGTGCTGCCCGAGGCCCTCGGCCATTGAAACTTCAGGTAACGGCCCGGGGTGCGCGAGAATGAGGCAGTGACCGCCGGCGTCGAGCACTCTTCCCCAAGGGAGGCGTGCGGTGTATTCGGGGTGTACGCCCCAGGACGGGCGGTCGCCCACATCACCTTCGATGGGCTCTACGCCTTGCAGCACCGCGGCCAGGAGTCGGCAGGGATGGCCGTGTCCGATGGCCGCAACATGGTGGTCGTCAAGGACATGGGCCTGGTCAACCAGGTCTTCAACGAGTACCGGTTGGCCGGCCTCCAAGGCCATCTGGCGGTGGGCCACACCCGCTACTCCACGACAGGCAGCTCGACGTGGCACAACGCGCAGCCCATGTACCGCACCGTCGGCAGCCAGGCCTTCGCGCTCGGCCACAACGGCAACCTGACCAACACCGAGGAACTGGCCGCCGCCGCCGGCATGCTGCCTGGCCTGGTCACCAACGACAGTGATCTGGTGGCCGAGTTGTTGGCCCGCCACATGGAAGCCCATCAGGTCGAAGGCCAGCCCCCGGCAGCGCTGAGCGATGCGCTCATGGATGTGCTGCCCACCCTGGAAGGGGCGTTCTCCCTCGTCCTGGCCGATCACGAGCACCTGATCGGGGTGCGTGATCCCAACGGATTCCGGCCGCTGTGCCTCGGCGAGCTCGACGGCCACTGGATCCTGGCGTCGGAGACCCCGGCGCTCGATGTGTGCGGCGCCCGGTTCGTGCGCGAGGTCGAGGCCGGGGAAATGGTGATCATCGACGGCGACGGGGTGCGCAGCATGCACCCGTGGCCGAGCGAACGGGTCGACCCCAAGCTGTGCCTCTTCGAGTTCGTGTACCTGGCCCGCCCCGACTCCCGGCTCTACGGCCAGGAGCTGCACATGGCCCGACTGCGCATGGGCCGCCTGCTCGCCGCGCAGGCTCCGGTGGCCGCCGACATGGTGATGGGTGTCCCTGACTCCGGTATCCCCGCAGCCGAAGGCTACGCCGCGGCCAGCGGCATCCCCTTCGGGCAGGGCCTGGTAAAAAACCGCTACATAGGGCGCACGTTCATCGCCCCCGACCAAGCGCAACGCGACGCCGGAGTACGGCGCAAGCTGAACCCGCTCCGCGAGACCATCGCCGGCAAGCGGCTCATCGTGGTCGATGACTCCGTCGTTCGAGGCACCACCACACGGGCCATGGTGCGCATGCTGCGCGAGGCAGGCGCAGCCCAGGTCCACCTGCGCATCTCGTCGCCGCCATACCGCTGGCCCTGCTATTTCGGTCTCGACACCGGCGAGCGCAGCGAACTGATCGCGGCCCGCCTCGAGGTCGACGAAATCCGCGACTACGTCGGCGCCGACAGCCTGGCCTACCTGGAGCTCGCGGCGCTCAAAGAGGCGACCGGGGCTCCCAACGCCGGGTTCTGCGATGCCTGCCTGACCGGTGACTACCCCGTCGAGGTGCCGGTAACCCTCACCAAAGGGGTGCTCGAGCGCACTCGTGGGTGACTCGGCCCATGGGTGACGCAGCGCAACACGGGGCCTTCGGCGGCGGCCTGACCTACGCCGCGGCGGGGGTGGACATCGACGCCGCTGACCGGGCCGTCGATGTCATGCGCGACCTCGTAGCCTCCACCCGCCGGCCCGAAGTGGTGGGCGGGATCGGCGGTTTCGGCGGTCTGTTCGCGCTTCCCTCGGGCTACCGCGAACCTCTGCTGGTGGCCAGCACCGATGGCGTCGGCACAAAGATGGCCGTTGCCGTAGCGGCGGGCCGGCTCGACACCATCGGGATCGATTTGGTGGCCATGTGCGTCGACGACCTGGTCTGCTGTGGCGCGGAGCCGCTTTTTTTCCTCGATTACCAGCTGCTGGGCAAGGTCGACCCCGAACAGGTTCGGACGGTCATGTCCGGCATCGCCCACGGGTGCCGCCAGGCGGGCTGCGCCATTCTGGGCGGCGAACTGGCCGAGCACCCTGGGTTGCTGCCCCCCGGCGAGCTCGACATCTCCGGCTTCGCGGTGGGCATCGTGGAACGCGATCGGGTGCTCGACGGTACGGCCGGGCGTCCCGGCGACGTGCTCATCGGGCTGCCCTCGCCCGGTTTGCGCTCCAACGGCTACTCCCTGGCCCGCCGGGCCCTGCTTGCCGAGGCGGGCCGGCCGCTGGATGGCCCCGCCTGGCCGGGGGCGTCGTCCACGCTGGGCGACGAACTGCTGCGCCCTTCGGTGATCTACACGCCGGCCGTGCTGTCCGCCCTGCGCGCCGGTCTTGAAGTCCACGCGGTAGCCCACATCACCGGAGGCGGCCTGCCCGGCAACTTGCCCCGCGTGCTGCCCTCGGACCTCGACGCGCTGATCGATCGATCCACCTGGGACGTCCCCCGGATTTTCGCCGAGATCCAGGCCGCCGGAGCGGTGACCGACGACGAAATGACCCGCGTCTTCAACCTGGGGATCGGCATGGTTGTCGTGGTAGCCCCGGACGCCGCTGACGCCGCCTGTGCCACCCTGGGCGCTGGTGTCACCCTGGGCGCTGGTGTCAGCGACGGTGCAATCCCCCGGGTCATCGGCGAACTGGTGCCAGGGTCGGGCACCATCCGTTTCCGTCCCTGACGCCTGTGCCTTGCGCCGTCAGCTGAACAGATTTCCGCGCGTCCGGGTCGCTAAAACTTCGTATTTCCGTCAATTCTGCGCCCAGACGCATCGAGCAGCGGATGGATTCAGTTACGGGACAGACGGGGAAAGGTGCGCAGACGTTGCACCCCTTGGACCGCGGCGATGCGCTGCTCGGCGAGTGCCTCGGCTGCAGCCACCGTGGTGATGTGTTGCTCGTCGGATCGGCGCAGCACCGCCGCAGTTGTCGCCCCGATTCGGCGAACGGCGGCGGCCGCCCGGTCCGGCTGATAGGCGGTGAGGCCGTCGGCGATGTCAATCACGCCGCCGGCGTTGACCACAAAGTCCGGCGCGTAACAGATGCCCCGGAGGGCGAGGGCACTCGACACCCCCGGGTGCGCCAGCTGGTTGTTGGCCGAGCCGACCACCGCGCGGCACGACAGCTCGGGGACGGTTTCGTCATTGAGGCTCGCACCCAGCGCGCACGGCGCCAGGATGTCGCAGTCGATGCTATGGGCCTTTTCGGGATCGACCGCCTCCACAGAGAATTTGTCGACCAGGCGGGCGACGGCCGCCGCATTGATATCGGTCACCGTGACCGCGGCGCCCGCCTCGACGAGCAGATGGACCAATGCGGACCCGACCTTTCCTACGCCGGAGACCACGACCCGTTGCCCGTCGAGGTCCCGGTCGGCTTGGCCCGTCCCGTCCAGGTGAGCGGCCACCGCCCGCATGGCCCAGTACACCCCCCACGCCGTTGCGTCCGAGGGGTCTCCGGAGCCGCCCAGGTACGGCGAGATCCCGGTAACGCAGGCCGTCTCCCGCCAGATCATGTCCATGTCGGCCTGGGTGGTACCCACATCTTCGGCGGTCACATAGCGGCCGCCCAAGCTGTCGATGAAACGCCCGTAGGTGCGCAGCAGGGCCTCGGTCTTGTCTCGGTCCGGGTCGCCGATGATGACCGCCTTCCCTCCGCCGAGGTCCAGTCCGGCCAGGGCCGACTTGTAGGTCATGCCCCGGGCCAGGCGCAGGACGTCCTCGAGGGCGTCCTCCTCGGAGTCGTAAGGAAAGTAGCGGGTCCCTCCCAGAGCGGGCCCGAGGGCGGTCGAATGGATGGCGATGATGGCCCGCAACCCGGTGGCTGGGTCGTTGCACCACGACAGCTGCTCGTACTCGTCGCCGATCCGGGAAAAGGTTCCCATAACGGGCACCCTACCCGGAGGTGGCCACCGTTTAGCCCGGGCGAAAACTGACTGACTGGTAAGACCTCACCCGGGTGGGTGAGTCAGTAGTCCGAATACTTAGCCGAATAGCCCGGATAGGCTATAGCCGTTACATATCTCCGCTCTATACGGTTATGTCCGAAAGCGGACGAACTGAAAAGGAAGACTTGAGATGGCCGAGACCACGCCCCCAGATGCTCTCCTCACCCCTGCCGAAGTCGCCGCACTGTTTCGGGTAAACCCCAAGACGGTCACCCGGTGGGCTCGTGCCGGCAAGATCACCGCTATCCGCACGCTCGGAGGTCATCGACGATTCCGATCCTCCGAGATCCGTCGTTGTCTCGAGCAACTCGAGAACGAGCCCGCATAGCGCTTTGAGCGTACCCGCGGCGGTTTCTGCCCCCGTGGTGCCCTTACCCCAGGGATTTGTCGCGCACACGGGTCGGGCCGGTCTTCGTGACGTCGGTGACGACCTCGCCATTGTGGTGGCGACTGGCCCCTGCACCGGTGCCGGGGTGTTCACTCAAAGCCTTTTCGCCGGCCCCAGCATCGAGGTCAGCCGGAAGCACCTGACCGCCGGAGACGCCCGGGGGGTAGTGGTTATTGCCAAGAACGCCAATGTGGCGACTGGCTCTGCGGGTCTCTCCGATGCGTACGAAGTCGCCGCGCTCGCGGCCTGTGCTGCGGGGCTGGACCCCGCCCAGATGCTCATCGCCAGTACCGGCGTAATCGGCCGGCGCTACCCCATGGATCTGCTGCGCCGTTACCTGGGCCAGCTGCAACCAGAGGCCTTCGAGGCAGGGGCAGGCCAAGTGGCGCGGGCCATGATGACGACCGATACGCGGCCCAAGACCGCGGAGCGCACCGTCGGCGGTGCCCGCGTGGTCGGGGTGGCCAAAGGCGTGGGCATGATCGAGCCCAACATGGCCACCATGCTGGCCTTCGTGTTCACCGACGCTGCGGTGGCCCCCGCAGTTCTCGACGACCTATGGCGACGGGCCGTGGATTCGACATTCAACTGCCTCAGTGTCGACACCGACACGTCCACCTCCGACACCGCGGTGGTCCTGGCCAGCGGAGTGGCCGGACCCGTCGACCCCGCGGCGCTGGCCGTCGCCCTGCGCGAGGTGTGCCTCGATCTGACCCTGCAGCTGGCCCGGGACGGCGAGGGAGCGACCAAGTTGCTGACCGTCACCGTTCACCAAGCCCGCGATGATGACCAGGCCCGGCGGGTGGCCAAGGCCATCGTGAACTCGCCGCTCGTCAAGACGGCGGTGCACGGCGCCGACCCCAACTGGGGTCGAGTGGCCATGGCCATCGGCAAAAACAGCGACGACACGGACATCGACCCGGCCCGGGTGGTCATCCGCTTCGGCGAACTGGAGACCTACCCGTCCCTGCCCGACGAGGACGGGCTCGATGCGCTGCGCGAAGTGATGCGGGCCGACCACGTCGACATCGACGTCGTCCTCGGTACGGGTAGCGCCGAGTCCACCGTGTATGGATGCGACCTCTCTGACGGCTACATCCGCATCAACGCGGATTACACGACCTGAGGAGTCAGCCTCCGAGCAGAGCGGCCAGACATGCGGACGCCGGGTTGTCGAGCCAGATGGTCTGATCGGCGGGCAGGTGCCCCTGCGCTACGGCCCGGTTCATGACTCGCACCACGATGTAGCAGTAGCGTACGGCGGCCAAGATCTCGAACCAACGGACGCTTCCCGGCTCCTGGCCCGACGCCTTTGTGTACAACTCGATCTGCTCGTCGCGGCCGGGGTCGCCGTCGGGCCGGGAGGCCAGACCGGCGCCCTCGTGCATGGTCCAGTCGAACATCAGCCACCACCCCAGATCGACTTCGGGGGGCGCGATGGAGCAGGCTTCGAAGTCCGTCAGGCAGGCGCAACGGCCCTGGTCGAAAATGATGTTGCCCGGCCGGGGGTCGCCCCAGTTGAAGACCACCGGGCTGGGAGAAGGAGCGTGGCTGCGCAGCCAGCGCAGCCCGTCGTCGAGGACCGGATGGGCCCGACCGCCCAGTTCGGCTTCGCCGTAGCGCTGCCACACCGCCAGCTGCGTCTCGACGCTGGGCTCGGTGCCCGGCGCGATCAGCCAGTCCAACCCGACCTCCCGCCAATCCACCTGGTGCACCTGAGCCAGGGCGCCCAGTCCGGCCTCGATCATCCGGTGGCGTGCGGGCGCACTGATCTGGGTGAAGAACCCCTCGGAGGGGTACGGCGGGCTCTC